>ENA-ORSM01001003-ORSM01001003.1-human-gut-metagenome-genome-assembly--contig:-NODE-1003-length-23624-cov-42.464211_pt1 | contig 23624 bp, 18 predicted proteins | sample MGYA00241903_ERZ509170 | MGnify/ENA primary metagenome ERZ509170 (study PRJEB26280, sample SAMEA2338784) | human gut metagenome | biome: human gut; feature: human-associated habitat; material: faeces...
TTCAGAATCAGCCACAAAATGAGTCATATAACAAATTAATCTATATAATGTCTAAATTATATTTATTCTTATATCGAACTCACGTTAATTAGATGTTATTATAAATCTTGGAAATATAAATGAACTTTTTGGGCTTGTTGTATAAATTCTTTTTTTATGCATATTTTGTTTGAGATACAAAATATACAACAGTCATATACTCTAAGTAATAACTCATTATGATTAGAGAAGATGGCGAAATGGATTAAGAATGAAGGCAGATCGCTATTTCTTATTAAATCCATGTAAGAAACCAAATTTTCTTTGTTTATTTGATAATAATGACTAAACTCATAATGCTGATGGTTAAATTCAGTATTGATTCTAAATTTTTCAAGTGTTTGAAAAGCAGAGCAATCTTCTAACTCAAAACTGTCAATAGCTAATATTGAGTTGTTAGGGAGTTGAGAGAAAATTTGAATCAAACCATATTGCTGTAAAGGAATATACATATCTTGAACAACAATATCATTTTCTTCACATTGGGTAATAAACTCCTCTGATAGTTTTATTTTATCAGATATACAAAATAGCCCTTTATAAACAGCTGCTAATGGTTCCAAATAGGTTTCTTGACAAACGAAATATTCAGAATCTATTAGGTATTTAGAGACATTTACATTCTCTAATATTTGAATAAAGGTTTGTATATTAGATTTATCTATCTGGATAAAAACTCCAGATAGATAAATGTAAGTGCTAAAATTAAGTTTTATTTCATAGTCTTTAATTAAGTTAAAGACATAATCATTCCTAATACTTTGATTATTAATTTTTATTATAGAATTATCTGGAAGTTGAGAAATAATTTGAATTAATCCTCTTGTTTGTAATTTGTTCTGCATATTATTTAATGTGTTTATTTACTAAATTTAGAAAAATATGAAAATTTTCCTCTTTGGTCCCAGGTATAGGGAGGCGTATCCATTTTCCATCTCTTAAATAAAAAAGTTCTATATTTGCATGGCGTACATAATCTTGAGGATGTAAATTCATATCTTTAAAAACATTATTAACTCCTGCATGTGTTTCTACTCTAAAATGTATTTTTAAATCTCCTTCTATTAAAGTTACTCTAACTTCTTGTGTACCGGTTACAGGTTGCAATCCAGGTTTTAATCTTTCTGCAATATTACGAATTTTTTCATTGCTACCTATAGAAGGTTGTGGACTACTTGCAAGAGGGGTGTCAGGTTTAGGCGTTTTAGGCATAGCATCCGGCATCACTTCCGGTACAGAGGTTAATGAGCCGGTTTCTCCTACAGCTGTATTTTTCCATGAAAACATTCCTCTTCCCTGTGCGATGGCATTTCCGTGCCAGAAGTTCTGTCCTTTGATGATGGCTGTTCCTCCTCCAATGACTCCTTCTAATGCACCTCCACATATCGCTCCTGAAAAGGCTCCCATAGTCCCGTTTCCCAGTGCATTGAGAAAACTTCCTCCTGCCATGAGTGTGTTTCCCATTCCGAGTGTGAATCCTGAAGCGGATCCTCCCACCATTCCTGAAATCGCTCCACCGATAAATCCTGCCCCTCCGACAGTTCCTCCGGCCAGTGCCCCTGCGGCAGCACCTACTCCGAAATATCCGAAAAACTGTCCGACGCTTCCAATGTTATCCCAATGTGTTGCTACATTGATGGCTCCGCCTATGAGTGCTCCCGCTATGATCCATCCGATAATTTCCCCGTTCTTGTCCACATAGCACAGGGGTCTGTTCATACAGTATCCGTACCCGTTCATAGCCTGTGTAAAGTCGGGCAGCTGTACGTAACTCAGGAATCTTCCCAGTATCGGGTCGTACAGTCTCGCATTCATGTGGATAAGTCCGAATCCGTCCAAATGTTCGTGTCCTGTAAACCCTCTTCCTGTCATCAGGCTTGGTACTTCTGTACCGGTATAGATTTTCTGTGTGTCGGGGTCTTTTCTGCTTCCCCATGCATCGAAGCTGTTTTCCTCGATGATCTTTCCTTTGTTGTCTGCCACCTGCAGGATGCTTCCCAAGTAGTCCCGGTGCAGGAAGCGGATATCGGTTTTCCCTTCTTTTTTGACGAAGAGTGCAGGCGCTTCGTAACAGTCTCCTCCTACATAGAGCCTTTCTTCCGTTCCGCTACTGTCGCAATGGACTTCATAGTTTCCTCCGAGGTAATACTTTGTGTATACGGTCTTTCCCTCTTCTATCATTCTCATCCGTACCTTGTCGAACAGAGCATTGTAGGTGAATTCTGCCCTTCTGCTTCCTTCCTCTATCCATGCGGGTCTGTCCGCAGCAGTATATCCCACCTGCAGTCCGCTGTGTATGCAGGCTTCCTTCTCCGGTGTGTTTCCTGTAACGGCATAGGGACGGTTGGGGTTTGTATATACCATTTCTCCTGCATCCCCTTTGCGTACGATGTTTCCGTCGGGTGCTTCTTCCCTGACACTTTCCACCTTTCCGTATGCATCATAAGTGTAGTAGGTACTGATCGCTTAACCGATATCGATTGTCTCTATAAAAAAGCCATTCCAACACCTTAATCGTAAGGTATCGAAATGGCTTATTAAATAAAGATGATTTTGGATTTATCTGGACTCAGTTTCCATCACCTTTTTCAATTTTTCTGCAAATTCCAGATAATCTTGTAATTCGTTTCTTGCTCCACGGGTAAAACGGGAGTTTTCATCCTCTTTCATACAACCGGATAAATCAGTCTCAAAATCTTGAATATAATAATTCAATCTCCATAAAGCGAGGTCTTTTCGCCCTTCCAAATAGTATGCAATGGGTAATCCTATATGACACCAAGTTTCAAACTTGGAGTAAATAAAACCACTTTCCATTTCTGCGATCAAATTTTTTCTGTCCGATATATAGTCCATATAGGGAATGGCTTTTTTAACAATCGCTTGTGTCATATCGTCTATTTGTGGAATTATATCTTCCTCTTTTCGGAATGTCCAGCATAAGTCATCAGTTCTCACAAGGTTGAGTAGCATAGTATAAAAAGTATTATAGGTATAATGGGGATAGGGGAAATGAAAGTTGAAGAACTTTCGCTTCAAATTGAATTCGTCCTTATAGCCTACTGCAATCCCTGGATATATAGCTTTTACACCATGATGATAATAGGAGGGAGGAAATTCTATTCTTTGCCACACATTCTTGCTTATATCTCGAGTGAAACAGTTTCCACTTCGTTTTACAAATCCATACGGTGCCAAACGTTCTGCTAAAGCTTGTATAATTTGTTTTTGTAGTTCTTTCATTTTTATCATTGATTAGTTGAATTGAATTTTACAGAAATCATATATTCTAAGTGAGATAAGGCTATATGAATCTAAAAGCTAAATTTAAAAATAATATCTGCAAATTACAATATATTTACCAGTATATTTCCCTCCTACCAAATTGTTGAAGGCTGGTACATTTTTTGCATTATTACCAATAGGAATAAAAGGTGGAGTTTGCTTTTGCATTATGGGGATGTTGATTTTTTGGTTAGGAGTCATTCTTGCTGTAGGTCCATTCTTGACTTCAAACAAATGTAGAAGTCCGTCTTTTTCTCCAACAAAATCAAAACGGTTCCGTACTCCATTCAATTCTATTGTAACTTCTGTTTGATGAACAATCCCTCCTTCATCTTGAAATTCAGTGATAGCCCTATTGACTCCCTCCTGACCTTTTTGGTATGGAGTAAGCCGTTGTGCTTGTCCTGCTGTGCTTGTCTGTTCTGAGATTTTAGGCATAGCATCCGGCATCACTTCCGGAACAGAATTTAATGACCCGGTTTCTCCTACAGCTGTATTTTTCCATGAAAACATTCCTCTTCCCTGTGCGATGGCATTTCCGTGCCAGAAGTTCTGTCCTTTGATGATGGCTGTTCCTCCTCCAATGACTCCTTCTAATGCACCTCCACATATCGCTCCTGAAAAGGCTCCCATAGTCCCGTTTCCCAGTGCATTGAGAAAACTTCCTCCTGCCATGAGTGTGTTTCCCATTCCGAGTGTGAATCCTGAAGCGGATCCTCCCACCATTCCTGAAATCGCTCCACCGATAAATCCTGCCCCTCCGACAGTTCCTCCGGCCAGTGCCCCTGCGGCAGCACCTACTCCGAAATATCCGAAAAACTGTCCGACGCTTCCAATGTTATCCCAATGTGTTGCTACATTGATGGCTCCGCCTATGAGTGCTCCCGCTATGATCCATCCGATAATTTCCCCGTTCTTGTCCACATAGCACAGGGGTCTGTTCATACAGTATCCGTACCCGTTCATAGCCTGTGTAAAGTCGGGCAGCTGTACGTAACTCAGGAATCTTCCCAGTATCGGGTCGTACAGTCTCGCATTCATGTGGATAAGTCCGAATCCGTCCAAATGTTCGTGTCCTGTAAACCCTCTTCCTGTCATCAGGCTTGGTACTTCTGTACCGGTATAGATTTTCTGTGTGTCGGGGTCTTTTCTGCTTCCCCATGCATCGAAGCTGTTTTCCTCGATGATCTTTCCTTTGTTGTCTGCCACCTGCAGGATGCTTCCCAAGTAGTCCCGGTGCAGGAAGCGGATATCGGTTTTCCCTTCTTTTTTGACGAAGAGTGCAGGCGCTTCGTAACAGTCTCCTCCTACATAGAGCCTTTCTTCCGTTCCGCTACTGTCGCAATGGACTTCATAGTTTCCTCCGAGGTAATACTTTGTGTATACGGTCTTTCCCTCTTCTATCATTCTCATCCGTACCTTGTCGAACAGAGCATTGTAGGTGAATTCTGCCCTTCTGCTTCCTTCCTCTATCCATGCGGGTCTGTCCGCAGCAGTATATCCCACCTGCAGTCCGCTGTGTATGCAGGCTTCCTTCTCCGGTGTGTTTCCTGTAACGGCATAGGGACGGTTGGGGTTTGTATATACCATTTCTCCTGCATCCCCTTTGCGTACGATGTTTCCGTCGGGTGCTTCTTCCCTGACACTTTCCACCTTTCCGTATGCATCATAAGTGTAGTAGGTACTGATCGCTTAACCGATATCGATTGTCTCTATAAAAAAGCCATTCCAACACCTTAATCGTAAGGTATCGAAATGGCTTATTAAATAAAGATGATTTTGGATTTATCTGGACTCAGTTTCCATCACCTTTTTCAATTTTTCTGCAAATTCCAAATAATCTTGTAATTTGTTTCTTGCTCCACGGGTAAAACGGGAGTTTTCATCCTCTTTCATGCAACCGGATAACTTAGTTTTGTTTATATACAGGAAATTTTCTGGTGAAAATGATGCATCCAATTTTGATTGACAATCCAATTAAAAGTTAGATTATGTTGTAGGAAAATGATATTTTTATCAGAAATGTTTCCTTGTATCTTTATTCCATCTTTTGCTCTTATTTTTTACCTATAGTTTAAAAGTTGCCGAAGTATTGTCAAAAATGATGCGTAGTATTTTATCTTCATCTTGACAAGAGAAGACAAAAGAAATTCGATGCACTTTTTCATCGCTCCATACATTCAACGCAATAAAAACTATTTGCAGATAGGTTTTTAAATCTTGCTCTGATAATCCGGAAAGACTTTCATGAAAGATAATAATATCTTTTTCCAAAATCCAATGGAAGTCATAATATAAGTCAATTAATGCATCCCAGTTTTTCCCGAAATAGTCTGGAAAATGAAGAGCATTAGAAAGTTTAGTAAATAAATCTAATTTATTACTTACAGGAGCGATATGCGCAATGAAAGCTTTCGAATCTAAGCATTCGTTAATTTCATCTGTAAAAAATAATCCATTCATAGTTTTAAAATTTCATTCTTATATAATAATCTGGAGTAAACCAGATACCGTTATTTCCAATAACAATCCTCATAGGTCCGGGTCTTGTTGCATTTTGCGGGTTAACAATATGTACATATTCTTTATAAACATTTCCATCCTTTAGTGGAGGTAAAAGTCCTTTGTCATTATGGTAAATTGTTCCGTCATGCCTAAAGGTATATAATTTCCCTGAATATATTCTATCTATTGTGGGTTTTAAATCATGTGTAATACCGTTGGGTTCTACAATAAAACGTGTATAATCATGTTGGGGTTGGTATATACCATTTCTCCTGCATCCCCTTTGCGTACGATATTTCCTTCGGGTGTGTATTCCACCTTTTTCCCGGCATAGAGGGTCAGTCTCCTCGATTGGGAGTATTAGAGCTTTTATAGACCTAATAACAATAAAAAATTATTCGAACAGACCTATTCCTTGCAGTAATGCTTGAAACAGCGGAAACCACCGGAGTGAAACAGGATTAGGATAACCATAATCTCAGCTTAAATGAACTTGAATATTGAAAATCTCATAGATTGAGCTTAATACCCCCCTCTATTTCTGTCTTTGTGTATCAATAGTTGCAGTTGCATCTGGCATATTATCCCAGTTGTAAGTATCAGGATATTTATGATATTCCATAATCTGAGCTATGGCAATAGCAACGCATCCTGCTTTACTGTGATTTGGACATTGAGCATTAAATGGCAAATTTTGATGCCATACTATAGTCAATAAAGGCCCTACTGTTCTTGTCCTTGTATTATCTTTGATTGCAACAATCGTATAATTTTCAAGCGAACCATACTGTGATGCACGTCTTTTAAAATCTGAAAGAATTTCTTCACCCCCATATGAAAAGAAGCTAGAAGCACAGTTAGATAAAGGATAAAACCTATATCCTGGATGTGACTTTCTTAATTCTGTAAGTCTAGCAGCATATGCATTTGATTCATCAATTGTTGAGCGTGAATATGACATTGTATTACCATTATCTACTCCCCCATATAAAGTCCACAAATAATGAACATGTGATTGAAGTGTATCTTTTACTATCTCAGAATTTAATATATTCTTTTTAATATACTGCATCCACTCTTCTAATCCAGATATCAAATACTCTCTAGAAAAATTACTTTTATCAAAATATGCCAAAACTGGATAATATGTTTTCCTGGCACTTATTATTACGAAGCCACCTCCAGAATAATTTATCACATACATTACTGGAATATTTAGAGAATCATTTATTGTAAAAACTCTTGTATGATCTATATGAATGAAAAATCACTCCAATAAGAAGTACAATATCCTTTAAATTACTAACTACTGCACATTCACAATATCCACAGATTAAAGATGATTTTACAAACTGGTACATCAATATTCAAAGTTCTCTTTTCCATTTAATCGTTATTGTACTTCATTTGCACAAATACGTTTTACGATTCGCTCTTTTTAAAGTATCTTTGTCCCATAAAACCATCAAGTTAAACTATAAAGAAAGGAAATACAGTGGCAAAAGATAAAGAAGTGGTAATGACCCCCATGATGAAGCAATACTTCGATTTAAAATCCAAACACCCCGATGCGATCATGCTGTTCCGGTGCGGCGATTTTTACGAAACTTATTCTGAAGACGCGGTCGCTGCCGCTGAAATACTGGGAATTACCCTAACCAAACGTGCCAACGGACAGGCCAAAACCGTAGAAATGGCCGGTTTCCCACATCATGCACTCGACACTTACCTGCCCAAACTCATCCGTGCAGGACGACGGGTAGCTATCTGCGACCAACTTGAAGATCCCAAGACAACAAAAAAACTGGTGAAACGCGGTATCACAGAACTGGTGACTCCCGGTGTAGCCATCAGCGATAATGTACTCTCTTACAAAGAAAACAACTTCCTGGCAGCCATTCATTTCGGTAAAACGGCCTGTGGAGTCGCTTTCCTGGATATTTCTACCGGCGAATTCCTGACAGCCGAAGGAAATACAGACTACATAGAAAAGCTGCTTACCAACTTTTCTCCCAAGGAAGTCTTGTTCGAAAGGGGGCGCAAACCGATGTTTGAAGGAAATTTCGGAAGCAAATACTTTACCTTCGAACTGGACGACTGGATTTTTACGGAAAGTTCGGCACGGGAAAAACTGCTGAAACACTTCGAGACCAAAAACCTGAAAGGATTTGGTGTGGAAGCCCTTAAAAACGGTATTATCGCTGCCGGTGCCATTCTTCAGTATCTGGACATGACACAGCACACCCAGATCAGCCACATTACTTCGCTGGCCCGCATCGAAGAAGACCGGTATGTACGTCTCGACCGCTTCACCATACGCAGTCTGGAACTGATACAGAGCATGAACGAAGGAGGAAGCAGCCTGCTGGATGTCATCGACCATACCATCAGTCCGATGGGAGCCCGTATGCTGAAACGCTGGATGGTATTCCCCCTTAAGGACATCGCACCCATCAACGAACGGCTCGATGTGGTAGAATATTTCTTCCGCGAACCCGACTTCAAGGATTTCATCGAAGAGAAACTCCACCTCATCGGCGACCTGGAACGAATCATCTCAAAGGCGGCCGTCGGACGAATTTCTCCGAGAGAGGTGGTACAGCTGAAAGTTGCCTTGCAGGCTATCGAACCCATAAAGAACGCCTGTCTGAATGCAGACAACCAAAGCCTTCACCGCATCGGAGAAAAGCTGAACCTGTGCGCAGACATCCGTGAAAGAATAGCCCGCGAGATTACCAACGATCCTCCACTGATGCTGAACAAGGGAGGTGTCATAGCCCAAGGAGTCAATGCCGAACTCGATGAGCTTCGACAGATTGCCTACTCGGGAAAAGACTACCTGCTGCAGATTCAGCAGAGAGAAAGCGAACTGACCGGTATCCCTAGCCTGAAAATTGCCTATAACAACGTCTTCGGATATTACATTGAAGTCCGAAACACGCACAAGGATAAAGTTCCGGCCGAATGGATACGCAAACAGACCCTGGTCAATGCGGAGCGCTACATCACTCAGGAGCTGAAGGAGTATGAAGAAAAAATTCTGGGAGCCGAAGACAAGATTGCGATACTGGAAACTCAGATCTACACCCAACTGGTGCAGGAACTGGCCAATTACATCACCGATATCCAGGTCAACGCTTACGAAATCGCCCAGCTCGACTGCCTCCTGTCCTTTGCCAGCACGGCACGTGCCAACCGGTACATCCGACCGGTAGTGGCCGATGACAACGTACTGGACATCAAGCAAGGAAGGCATCCGGTCATCGAGAAACAGCTTCCTCCGGGAGAGCCCTACATAGCCAATGACGTATATCTCGATACCGAAACCCAGCAGATCATCATCATTACCGGACCGAACATGGCCGGTAAATCGGCCCTGCTGAGACAGACGGCACTGATTACCCTGATGGCACAGATAGGCTGTTTCGTACCTGCCGAGAGTGCCCATATCGGACTGGTAGACAAAATATTTACCCGTGTAGGAGCCAGTGACAACATTTCGGTGGGAGAATCAACCTTTATGGTGGAAATGAACGAAGCCGCCGACATCCTGAACAACCTGTCTCCGCGCAGTCTGGTACTTTTCGACGAACTGGGACGCGGTACCTCGACCTACGACGGTATCTCCATTGCCTGGGCCATCGTGGAACACATACACGAACATAAGAAAGCCCGTGCCCGCACCTTGTTTGCTACTCATTACCACGAACTGAATGACATGGAAGCACAGTTTCCACGCATTAAGAACTACAATGTATCGGTGAAGGAGATAGACAATAAAGTCATCTTCCTGCGCAAGCTGGAACGGGGTGGCAGCGAACACTCTTTCGGTATTCATGTAGCCAAGATGGCTGGTATGCCGAAAACCATTGTCAAGCGTGCCGACGAAATACTCCACCAGCTGGAAAAGGAAAACCGTCAGGAAGGACTGTCAGCCACTGCCACGACAGAGAAAAAGACCGGAAAGAAGATGATATCCGCTTCCCGGCAAGACGGCCTGCAACTGAGTTTCTTCCAGTTGGACGACCCGGTTCTCTGTCAGATACGCGACGAAATACTGCACCTGGATGTCAATAACCTGACTCCGCTGGAAGCATTAAACAAACTGAATGAAATAAAAAAAATAGTAAGAGGTAAGTAAAAACAAGGCTTTTTCCAAGCAGACTCTTATTAAAATTTAAAAGCATTTTCCATTAGTTGCATTTCTAGTGGAAAATGCTTTAACTTACAGAAATTCAAAAGGAAATTTCTGTCAATTCACAAAAACAGACAAGACTTCAACAACTGTTGAAAACCACCTTTGACACACAAAAACGAAAACAGAACGGGAAGACACAGCGATGCAGTATTCCTGCCCCTTTTCCTTTTTCAATACAAATACGTTTTACTAATTAAACTATATTACTGATGAATTTCACACTGAAACGCACCATTATTGTTCTTATTGCTTTTCTTCCCCTGATGCTCGTTGCCTGTAAGGACCGGGAAGAGATTCCGGCTCCACCGGGATATGCGGAAAAGGACCTGCAACTGGAAGAACGTCTTCAAAACTATCTGTCACAGACTTATCCTTGCGAGATTACCTCGGTAGAAGTGACCGCAACTCAGGTACTGGTAAGAGGGAATGCAGCCGAAGAGCACGAAAACCTCTATCTGGGAGAGATTCCTCCTTATATGGATGTGGTCAATGCCACCGGTTTTCTGACCACCCAACCTGTCGGAAAGGGAAATTTTGAGATCAGTATGGAACGTTTCACCGAAACTGAGGGAATGAAGTACGACCGGCTGCTGTCGAAATGGGTACTTTTCAAAAAAGGAACAGAATCCAATGAGATAGTTTCGGCTGCCCGCCATCCCGACAGCATCTATGCCAGTCGGCAACTCTCCCCCATAAAGCTGCACAGTAAAAAAAGGCATCGGAGGTTTGTTTTACAATCAGTTCGTGTCCGACATCGACGACCTCAACATCAGCAGCGGTACGGTCAACGTAGTAGTCGATCATTTTTTTCACCTGCAGCAGCTGAGCGGGGATGTTCCTTATGAATACGGAGGAAAAACTTATTACGTAAACGAAAATTATCTGGAGACCACCCTCGACTGTATTCTGACACTCGCTGCCCAAAAGGAAGTGGCCGTAGCAGCCATCCTGTTGTTCGACAAGGCCGAGAACTGTCCCGACCCAAGTTTCGGACAGCTCATGCAGCACCCCGATTTCAACGGAGGCATATACACCATGCCCAACATGACGACTCCCGAATCAGTGCATACCTATGCCGCACTGATGAACTACCTGGCGTCTCGCTATTGCCGTACCGACAACCGGTACGGACGCATTGCCCACTGGATTATCCATAATGAAGTGGATGCCGCCATTCAATGGACCAACATGGTCATGGGACGATCCCCGTGCCACCCTTTCGATGGATACCGAATACGTTACCTTCCGGAACCTGGAAGTCCTGAACCGGTGGGTATTGACATCCGAAAATAAGTTCAGAAAAAAAATCAAACGCTCCGTCTGGCTATCTGAAGCAGGAATCAACTGCCGGGAATATTCCGATGAAGGTTTCAAGGAACAGGCAGCCGGGTTTGCCTATGCCTGGAAAAAAATCAATGCACTCGAAGGAATAGACGGACTGCAGTGGCACAACTGGTTTGACAACGAAGGAGACGGGGCAGGCGCCATGCTCGGACTGAGAAAATTCATCGACTCTCACAACGGTGAGCCCAAACCGGTATGGGAACTGTACCGGCAGGCAGGAACAGCTGCCGAGGACGAGGCCTTCAGCGAATCGCTTGAAGTCATCGGAATTCCCGACTGGAACAGTGTGATCACTCCTTTTTAAAGGATATACCACTTAAAGCATGTACCACTTTTAATGATATACCATAAAAAATTAAACAAACAGACGCTTATGATTCACAAAAAAATCCTCACCGCATGGAGCCTATGCTGTACGCTCCTGGCCACATCGTTCTGTACCTCCTGTCAAAAAGAGGAAAATTACTCCTTTTCACCCGAGGTACCCGGGACACCAGCCACAGCCCTCAGCATCGATACTTCGAAAGACAGTCAGTTGAATATCCGTCAGGAAAGTGACAGCACCTACATTCTGACGGGAAAAACAGGCAATACAGACCCTTATTTTTTCTCAAACGACCTGGAAGAAACGGTTCCCGAAGAATGTTGTGTATTGGAATTTGAATATACCCTGAAAGAAGAAATAGACAATTTCGAATTATTTTTCATCGATACCAAAGGAGCTCCCGACCCGGCACGCTCCAGCAGTTTCGGAACGGTAAAGCCCTCGGATGAATGGACTACCTACAGCATCCGGCTGAAAAAATTACGTAAAAAATTCAACTGGGGATTCAACGGCGAAAAATTACGCATCGATATCGGTGGTACCGACCGTACAGACATGAAAATACGTAACATGAAACTCCGTGTGATGAATGCGGAAGAAATCAAGGCGGAAGAAGAAGAGGACAATGCCGAAAATGAAAAACAGAAATACGAACAGGCCATTGTGGATTACCTGAACACTTCGTATGACAGCCACATCACTCAGGTCAGTGTCAAGTCTGACCAGATTACCGTAAGCGGAAACTTTACTGGAGAAGGCACGTATTTCCTGGCAGAAATTCCTCCTTTCATGGACTTGTTTGCTGTCACCAAAATAGAAGATGTGTATAAAACTCCCCTTTCGGATAAGGCATTTACCCAAACTCTCCCCCGGAAGGGTACGATAGAAGGCCAGGAGTACGACCGGCTGTTGTCGCGCTGGGCCATCTTCAAGGAAGGAACGGAAAGAGACGAACGGATATCGCATGCCCGATATGCCGATGAAATAGCCGCTGTCCGTCACATGGAACCCCTGAATCCGGCCGGCAAAAAGGGATTGGGAGGCATCATCAACTCGGAACACCTGGAAAGTGACATCCGCGACCTGGGAATTACCAGTGCCACGATCAACATCTGCCCGGTCCTGTTCATGCACTCCACTCCGCAGGCAGACGACATTGTACATGTGTATAACGGTAAAGAATATTATTTCAGCAAGTCGTTCCTTGAAGCCAACCTGGATGCTCCGCTGAAAGTTGCCGCCAAATACCATGTCGCTGTAGCGGGTATCTTACTGATTCATCCGACTACTGCAGCAGGAGCCGATCCGGAAATCGCACGCATCCTGCAACATCCCGACTATAATGCACAGGGAGTCTATACGATGCCTAACCTGACCAATATCACCTCGGTGGAATATTACGCCGCTATCCTCGACTTCCTTGCCCAACGGTACAGCTGCAACGAAATGCGCATTGTCCACTGGATCATCCACAACGAGATAGACGGAGCGGTCAACTGGGTAAATATGGGAAGCAACGTCGGCATGGCTACCTTTATGGAAACCTATATGAAATCGGCACGTATGTGCTACCAGATTGTACATCAGTACGATGCCAATGCCAGGGTATACATTCCCTTTACGCACGGATGGACGAAAGCAGCCGGAGGCGGCTGGTACCAGGTGACCGACATGCTGGACATGCTCAATGCCTACAGTCGTGCAGAGGGTGACTTCTTCTGGGCACCTGCCTGTCACAGTTATCCGGAACAGCTGACCAATCCCGAAGTATGGAACGACAAGAACGCTACCTTCAGCATGAAGACAGAATTTGTAAGTCTGAAAAACCTGGAGGTACTCAATAAATGGGTATTGGACCCGGCCAACCAATATCAGGGAAAAGAAAAGCGCAGTGCCTGGCTCTCCGAAACCGGAACCGGTACACGGATTGAACCTACTGAAGCCGACCTGACCAAGCAGGCAGCCGGATTTGCCTACGGTTGGAAAAAAATCAATGCACTCGAAGGCATTGAAGGCATACAATGGCACAACTGGTACGACAATCCGGCAGAAGCGGTACTCCTGGGATTACGTTATCAGGAAAATACCGGAAAACCGGAAGCCGGACAGCCGAAACCGGTATGGCACGCCTATCAGCAGGCAGGAACTTCCGGAGAGGATGCATATTTTGAACAATATCTGCCGGTAATCGGTATTTCGGACTGGAATATTCTGCAGCCGGTCGGTGAATAAGTTGCCTAAAAACACCGAAGCAGAAGGAAAATCCTGAAACAAGGAACCTGTAGAACACAAAAAAAGAATCATATCCCACTCATTCTTGAGGAAAGATATGATTCTTTTTTTATTTCTTTTTTCAGTATTATTTATCCATGACCAGCTTCAGCCGACTGCTTCCGGTACGAGCCTTCAGCCAGTCGTACATTTTCTGCTTCTCCGGAGCGGAAGGCAAAGAAGTACAGTCCACAAAAGCAAACATCACCGTATCAATCTGCGAACTGTCGATATTCAGCTGAAGGTTCCGGGCAATCGAAATCGTATTGACAAACGGGAAAAGCACCTTAATTTCTGCTCCTACCTGTCTGTCCACCCAACTGGCTCCTGTAAAGTCGGCCAGTGCCTTCTGCAGAGAATCTGATTTCTGCTCCAGTGCATGAATTTTCTGTTCGCTCCGTTTATAGAAATCTTCCAGCACCATCGACTTGATGTTGCTGATATCTGCCCCATCCTTACTGTTCATTCCCTGGAAAACGGTCAGTTTGGTTTCTCCCAGGTTATATTTGTCCATCTTCATGCGAGCCGTAGCCAACTGATCTTCCGATACCTCACGGCCGACCAGCACCACCTTAATTTCCTGATCATGATAAGATACCTCACGGCTCAGAATCTGCGATTCCGGAAAATTCAGCTCCGAATTGATAAAATTAGTAGCCGCACTCGTATAGAAAGTTTCCTTCACAATGCCGTAAGTCAGATAAATGGCCGGGCACATGGTAGCCACCGAAATCGCAATAATGTATTTGCGCACCAGACTCTCGCGTGCCTTGTCCATAAACTGCTTCCGCTGGAAGTGCATCACACGCACCCCGATGAAAGTAGCGAGACTGATAAATACCGAATTGATGAAATACAGGTAAAATGCACCCAGAAAATAAAACAGGTTGCCCGTAGCCAGTCCGAATCCGGCCGTACACAAAGGAGGCATCAAAGCCGTTGCAATAGCCACCCCGGGAATCACATTTCCTTTTTCCTTGGTTGCCACCGCCACAATACCGGCCAGTCCACCCACCAGTGCAATGAATACATCATAAATGGTAGGCGAAGTACGTGCCAGCAGCTCCGACTGCACATCATCGAGCGGAGTAAACGAAAAATAGACAGTCGCCGTCGTCACACTGAAAAGCGTAGCCACCAGGTAACTCTTCAGTGAACGCTTCATCAGTTCAAAATCATTGATGCCGACAGCCAGTCCCACTCCCATGATCGGCCCCATCAAAGGAGAAATCAGCATGGCACCGATGATGACAGCCGTAGAATTTACATTCAGTCCCAAAGAAGCAATGAAGGTAGCGAAAATCAATACCCACAGATTGGTTCCCTTGAACTCCACTCCGGAACGGATTGCCGCCACAGTGACCTGTTCATCTTCCTTGCTCCGGTTCAGGTCCAGATACTCATTGAAAAATTTACGGATCAGAAATTTTCTTTCCTGGTTTACTTTCATAATACACCCTTTAAGATTTGACAAAACGGTTCAACAGCGGAATGCTTTTCAACGGAAGATCTTTCCTGATGATATATCCCACAAAGACCAGCAGCAGCAGACTGCGGAACACCAGACGAAGCAACGTGTTTTCGATATGTACCCCGTAAGCCACTCCAAACAGCAAGGCAGCCAGTATCAGATACATACCCATGGCTCCCAGCGGATAACTTACCGGATATTTCCGCTGCCCGATGACATAGGACAACAGCGTAATGACGCCATATCCGGCTACCGATGCCCAGGCAGAAGCCACGTATCCGTAAGTCGGTACCAGCCAGACGTTCAGTGCCAGAATAACCGAACAGCCGATCAGTGAAAAATAAGCTCCCCAGTATGTCTCATCTGTCAGCTTATACCAGAACGAAAGATTGAAATAAATACCTTTCAGAATTTCCGCTCCCATCACAATCGCTACCACTCCCAGTCCTTCCCGGTAATCACTGGCTACCAGGTACTTCAAGATATCCATATAAAACATCACCGCCAGAAAAGCCAGCAATGCAAATATAAAGAAATATTTCATGGCTGCCGAATACATTTTCTTACTGTCCTTCTCTTTGTTCTTTCCAAAAACGAAAGGCTCATACGCATAACGGAAAGCCTGTGTAAACATAGCCATTACCATGGCCACCTTGCTGGTCGCACTGTAGATGCCCAACTGCACCAGTCCCTCCTGACGGTCGTCGAACAAAAACGGATAAATCATCTTGTCGATGGTCTGATTCAGAATACCCACCAGCCCGAAAATCAGAATCGGGAACGAATAATGAATCATCCGTTTCATCAGTACCGGGTCTACCCGATACGTAACGCACTTCAGTTCCGGTATGAAGAAGAACATCTGTAGCACCGACATGATCAGATTAGACACAAAGATGTATCCTACCAGATAGTCCGGATTGTAAAACCAGGAAACCAGTTCGGGCGAATGCCGGTAAAGATACGGGCAAAGCAACAGAAAAAATAGGTTCAAACCGATGTTTCCCACAATATTGAGCAGCTTGATAGCCGCAAACTTGATCGGTCTCTTCTGATAACGCAAATAAGCGAAAGGAATACACTGGAAAGAGTCGAGTGCCACCACCAATATCATCATGGCGATGTAGTCCGTGTGGTCGGGATATTCCAGCAGGTTTGAAATGGGTTGCAGGAAAATCATGCAAAGCACCACAAACAACAACGACAATCCTCCGATGAATATCAGTGAATTGGCATATACCTTTCCGGCATCCTCTTCCTGCTTGTTGGCAAAACGGAAAAATCCCGTCTCCATACCAAAGGTCAGCAGCACCAGAATCAATGCCGTATACGCATATACATTAGATACTACTCCGTAACCTCCCGTAGCCGACGGAATGACCGCCGTATAAAGAGGTACCAGCAAATAATTAAGAAAGCGACCTACGATACTGCTCATCCCGTAGATCGCTGTGTCTTTAGCCAAAGATTTCAGTCCAGCCATATTTTTCAGTTTACCTAATAATTAGTCAAACAACGTCTTGCTACTGTTATAGATACTTCTTCCCAAGTGCTTGTAGGCCAGTTCCGTCACCTCACGGCCGCGAGGCGTACGCTTCAGGAATCCTTCCTTGATCAGGAACGGTTCATATACTTCCTCAAGTGTACCCGGATCCTCTCCCAGCGCCGTAGCGATGGTGGTCAGACCGACCGGTCCTCCCTTGAACTTATCAATGATGGTACAAAGTATCTTATTGTCTATTTCATCCAGTCCGTAACGGTCGATGTTCAAGGCCTCCAGCGCAAAGCGTGCAATTTCCACATCAATCCGTCCGGAACCCTTGACCTGTGCAAAGTCGCGTACACGACGGAGCAGTGCATTGGCAATACGGGGGGTTCCACGACTGCGCGAAGCGATTTCTCCGGCAGCATCCACATCGCAGGGTACTCCCAGGATACCGGCCGAACGCAGGATAATGCGTGACAACACCGTATCATCGTAATACTCCAGATGCAGGTTGATACCGAAACGGGCACGCAAAGGCGCCGTAAGCAAACCGCTGCGGGTAGTAGCTCCCACAAGGGTAAACGGATTCAGGTCCAACTGGATACTGCGTGCCGAAGGACCTTTATCGATCATGATATCGATGCGGTAATCCTCCATTGCCGAATACAGATATTCCTCCACTACCGGACTCAGACGATGTATCTCGTCAATAAACAATACATCGTTCGGTTCCAGACTGGTCAACACTCCGGCCAGGTCGCCCGGCTTATCCAGCACCGGTCCTGAAGTCACCTTAAATCCCACTCCCAACTCATTGGCAATGATATTGCTCAGCGTAGTTTTTCCCAGTCCGGGAGGGCCGTGCAGCAATACATGGTCGAGTGCCTCCGCGCGCAGACGGGCTGCCTTTACAAAGATACGCAGATTGTCGACCACCTTGTCCTGACCACTGAAATCTTCAAACTGAAGCGGACGGAGGGCGTTCTCAAAATCACGTTCCTTGCCCGAAGGCTTATAATCGCGTATGTCAAATTGTTGTTCTTCCATCATAGCTGCAAAAGTACAAATAAAAGAAAAACAAGTATGCAGAAAAACGTTTTTTTAAAAGAGATAATTCTGACCCTATATTTGCTTATCTTTGTATCTGTAACTTATTTATCCTATATAATTTTACTACAATGAATGCATATCATACTACCCGTATCGTATTCTTCTCTCCCACGCATACCTCGGCACGTATCGCACGTGCGGTGGCCGAAGGCATCGGTATGCCCCGAAGAATAGAGACCGACCTGACACTGGACGAGGCTACCACTCCCATTGAAATCAAGGATGAACTGACGATTATCGCCGTACCGGTATATGCCGGACGTGTGGCTCCTGTGGCCTTGCAGCGCATACAGCGCCTGAAAGCCGTCAATGCTCCAGTCATTCTCATCACGGTATACGGAAACCGGGACTATGAAGATGCCCTGCTGGAACTGAAGGATACGGCCGTTTCCCTCGGATTCACTCCTCTTTCGGCCGGTGCCTTTATCGGGGAACACAGTTACAGCACTTCCAACATGCCTGTGGCAGCCGGACGTCCGGACAGTTCCGACCTTCAACGTGCCATTCAGTTTGGCAAGGACAGTCTGCAGAAATTAACCGGACGGGATTCGCTGGAGCCTTTTTTCATTAAAGGAAATTTCCCATATAAAACCGTACAGCCGAACCCCTCTCCCATTTATCCGGAATGCAACGAGCGCTGTTTTGCCTGCGGAGAATGTATTGAGGTCTGCCCTACCCATGCCCTGAGCCTCAGTGACGACGGCAGCCGGGTGGTCACCGACAATTCCCGCTGCATCCGCTGTTGTGCCTGTGTAAAGGTCTGTCCGAACGAAGCCCGCGAATATCATACTCCTTTCACGGCCATCCTGTTTGAGAAATTCAGTGCCCGGCGCGAACCTGAAGTATTTTTCTAAACAGCCTTTTTCATTTTACGATACACATTATTATATTATATGAAAGAAAAAGAAAAAAGAGTACTGGTAGGCATGAGCGGAGGAATAGACAGTTCGGCCACCTGCATTATGCTTCAGGAACAGGGGTATGAAGTGGTAGGAGTTACCATGCGTACCTGGGATGTTCCGTCTCATTTCAGTACCCCCGGTCAGACGCAGCCCGATGAGGTACTGGAAGCACAGGCACTGGCCAGCCGGCTGGGCATAGAGCATCATGTAGCCGATGTCCGCGAGGAATTCCGCAAGATCATCGTACAGTACTTTATCGATGAATACATGCACGGGCGCACTCCCAATCCGTGTGTGATGTGTAACCCGCTTTTCAAGGAACGCATTCTCTGTGAGTGGGCCGACCGGACCCAATGTGCCTGGATAGCTACCGGACACTACTGCCAGCTGGAAGACCGGAACGGCTACCGCTACATCATCACCGGTGACGACCCGACCAAAGACCAGTCGTATTTTCTCTGGAAACTTCCTCAGGAGATTTTACGCCGCATGATGTTCCCTCTGGGCGGAATGACCAAAGCGGCTGTCCGGGAATATCTTGCTGCCAAAGGGTTTGAGGCCAAGGCACGCGGCGGAGAAAGTATGGAAATCTGTTTTATCGATAAGGATTACCGGGAGTTTCTACGCGAACACTGTCCGGACATCGATGAAAAAATTGGTGCCGGATGGTTTGTGGACAGCAAGGGACTGAAACTGGGACAGCATAAAGGCTTTGCCTATTATACCATCGGGCAACGGAAGGGGCTGGAAATTGCCCTGGGAAAACCGGCTTATGTACTGAAAATCAATCCTGCAAAAAATACAGTCATGCTGGGAGATGCCGACCAGCTGAAAACTACGCACATGCTGGTAGAAGATATCAATGTGGCGGATATGAATGAATTGCTGACTTGTAGCAATCTATCGGTGCGTATCCGTTACCGCAGCCAGCCTATCCCCTGCCAGGCCATTCTGCTGGAAAACCAGAAACTGCTGGTAAAATTTGCAACCGAAGCTTCTGCCATTACCCCGGGCCAGTCGGCGGTATTCTATGACGGCAACCGTGTACTGGGAGGTGGCTTTATTGCATTCCAGAACGGAATCAAGAAACTGGCGGCAGAAAACGAAGAGCGATTCTGCAACTAAAGAATTTACGATAGCAGGAGATGACTTCATCCTCCCGCATAAAAAAATGGAGAAACCCCAGTCGCACAGACGGGATTTCTCCATTTTACTATTTCAACCGGATTATTATTTATTATCCAATTCTTTCAACAATTCTTCCACAGCGGTTTTCAACTGAGTATCTTCTCCTTTCACCACAGTTTCCGGTGAATTCAGAATCAGGATATCCGGTTCCAGCTGTGTATTTTCCAGATAACTTCCATCCGGCAAACGATAACCGACTACCGGAATACCAAATACCATGCTAGGATCCTGCATGCGTACCCAGTTGACACTGGTCATGGTACCCGGAACAGGAGCTCCTACCAGCTTGCCCAAGTTACGGTGACGGTACACCCACGGAGTACCGTGCGCATTCGAATAGTTGGCTTCACACTGTACCATGATAGAAGGCTTGTTCCAGCGGCGGCTCGGCATATCACAGGCTTCCCGTCCGCGAACCACCTGAGTAAAGTATTTCTCTCCACTGAACAATACCTCGATATCTTCGTGCAGACGTCCACCTCCATTAAAGCGGGTATCGATTACAATACCTTCACAGTTATTGTATTTACCTAAGATGTCTGAATATACGGTACGGAAACTTCCGTCATCCATAGATTCGATATGTACATATCCCAAACGGCCGTTCGACCAGCGGCGCACATCTTCCGCACGCTGTTTTACCCAACGCTGGTAAAGCAAGTCGCTGAAAGCTCCGTTGCTGACCGGTTTAACCACCTCTTCCCAACGGGCTTTTGTCTGCGGATTATAGAAAGAAACCAATACTTTCTTTCCGGTCTTTCCATTCAGCAGAGACACATAATCCACGTCCTTGCGAAGCGTTTCTCCATCAATCTTCTCAATAATGGTTCCTGCTTCTACCTTGCTGTTCTTACGGTAGAAAGGACCTTTTTCAACTACTTCAGCTACCTTCAGTCCGTCTCCATCGTATTTCCAGTCGAACAACAGACCCAGATTGGCAGTGGCCTCTCCGCGTGACGGAGCCGAATAACGTCCTCCTGTATGAGATACGTTCAATTCTCCCAGCAACTCACTCAACAGTTCCGCAAAGTCATAATTGTTGTTGATATGCGGCAGGAAACGGCGATAGTTGGCTACCATGCCTTCCCAGTCTACCCCATGCATGTTCACCTCATAGAAACGCATTTTTTCTTCACGGTACACATGCTGAAGCATATATTCGCGTTCGGCAGCCAGATCCATCTTCACTTCCGCTCTGTACGAAATCGGTTTCAAGGCTCCGGAACCCGCATCCATTTTCTGCAAGTTTCCTCCACCCAGGATAAAGATATTCTTGCCGTCAGCATCTGCTTCCATACCGGCCCATCCGGAATTCATCTTATGCAACAGTTTGGTATCGTGCTTGCGGAGATCCATCTTCCACATATCGAAACCACCTTCGAAAGCCGACAGATAATAAAGTGTCTCCCCATTTTCCGTTACAATGGCCGAAGCAATGTTGGATGAATTCGGAGTCAGACGGACAATACGGTCTTCGATACCTTCCAGTTCGACGGTAATCAGTTTTTCCTTCTTGTCTTTATCGTCCTTTTTATCGTCTTTCTTCTTATCTCCTTTCTTGTCTTTCTTATCTTCTTTCGCTTTTTCCTTTTCAGCAGCCTTTGCCTGTTCCTTCTCCAGTTCTTTCTGCAACTCATAGTCTTCCTTGCTCAGGCGGAACTTATCGTAAGCATCCTGATTCAAGAACACCATCATCACATCGTCCAGTGATCCCCATGAAGCATGGTTGCGCATACCGTAACGCTCAGTCGTAAACAGAATGGCATTTCCATCCATGGCCCAACGAGGAGAACCGCTGGCATAACCGCTGTTGGTCAGGTTAATGATTTCCCCTTTACCGTCGGCACTTACCAGACCGATATCAGAATACGGATCGTGACGGTTGCCGATGAAGGTCAGTGTAAACCATTTACCGTCGGGCGACCATGAATAATCAAAGCCTCCTGCCATGGTATACCAGGTAGAACCGTCGGTTACCTGACGCACCTTTTTGCTCTCACAGTTATACACCATCAGTTTATTCCGTCCTTCGATAAAGGCAATTTCTTTACCGTCGGGAGAGAACTGAGGATAAGCCCGGTCTACATCCTTCGAAGCCAATAACGGTTTTTCTTCAATCAACGTAGCATTCGGGAAGTTCAAATCTTCGTCACGTACAATCTTGGCCATGTAAAGTCCGTAATTACCGTCTCTCTCACTGGCATATACCAATGTACGGTTGTCGGCACCGAACGTAAGTCCCGATTCAGCCTGCGGAGTATGCGTAATCTGCTTGGTGGTACCATACTCTACAGAGGTAACGAACACCTCTCCACGTACAACGAAAGCCACCTGCTTTCCGTCCGGAGAAGGAACGGCCTCCGTAGCCCCACGGGTAAAGGTGAAAGTGGCCGGAATATTCTCATCATCGCGTACCAGATCGATGGCTACCTTCACCGGTTTTCCACCTGCCTTTTGCGTATAGATTTCTCCATTATAAGTATAGCACAGTTTGTTGTCGGCTCCCATAGAAAGGAAACGCACCGGATGTGTCTTGAAAGAAGTCACCTTCTCCACCTTTTCCGGAGCATTGAGCGCAAAACGATATACATTGAAAGAACCCTTGTTGCGTTCACTCAGGAAATAAACCTGCGTTCCGTCCGGAGTCAGTACCGGATTCCGGTCCTCACCGGCACGCTGTGTCAGGTTGGTATGCTTGCCTGTAGCGACATCGTATTTCCATACATCACGGGTGATGGAAGAAGTATGATGCTTGCGCCATTCATCTTCAAAACCCTTACGGTCCTGATACAGAAAAAAGTCGCCTTTCTTAGAGAAACTCACCATTTCGGCAGGTGTACCCAATACCTGTTCCGTACGTCCCCCGGTAACCGGTACCCGATACAGTTCTGTCAGTGCTCCTACCGGATTCAATGCACTTTCCGCAGGATCCTGAATAGCCGCAGAGAACAGTACATATTTTCCATCAGGTGTAAAAGCAGAAGGAACTTCCGAAACCGAACGGCAGGTCAGACGCTTTGCTTCTCCCCCATCTGCATTCATGATAAACAAGTCGGAGGTTCCGTAACGGTTGCTGGCAAAAGCAATCTGTTTACCGTCGGGCGACCATACCGGACTAGATTCATATGAATCCTGTGTAGTCAGCTGCACGGCCTTGCCTCCTTCGGCACTCACCTTATAAATATCCCCCTTGTAGCAGAACACAATTTCCTGCCCGTCAGGAGATATGCGCACATCGCGCATCCACAACGGAGTGACTGCCTGCAAGGCAGAAACTCCTGCTCCTAAAACAATAGACAATAATAGTTTCTTCATATATATTTTTCTGTTATGTTTCTTCATCTTGCAAAGATACATATTATGGAGAGAAGCGAAAAAAAGTATAAATTTATTTGGAGTATATCCGTACATTTTTCTATCTTTGCAACGCTTTCTGAGGAAAGCGCCAAGAAGTTTGGACTATGGTGTAATGGTAGCACAACAGGTTTTGGTTCTGTTTG
>ENA-ORSM01001022-ORSM01001022.1-human-gut-metagenome-genome-assembly--contig:-NODE-1022-length-23210-cov-17.350335_pt1 | contig 23210 bp, 12 predicted proteins | sample MGYA00241903_ERZ509170 | MGnify/ENA primary metagenome ERZ509170 (study PRJEB26280, sample SAMEA2338784) | human gut metagenome | biome: human gut; feature: human-associated habitat; material: faeces...
CTGACTGTTACTAATAGGTCGAGGGCTTAATCTGGTTAATAACGGAGAAAAACAAATCGGATTTGTATGAAGTTTTGAAGGTACAGACCTTAATAATCCTCGATAGCTCAATGGTAGAGCACTCGGCTGTTAACCGAGTTGTTGTAGGTTCGAGCCCTACTCGGGGAGTTTTTTAGTATAATATATGGTGACATAGCCAAGTGGTAAGGCCCCGGTCTGCAACACCGTCATCGCCGGTTCAAATCCGGCTGTCACCTCTCTCAAAAGGACTACATCAGTTTATGATGTGGTCTTTCTTTTATATAATTTGCAAATAAAATATATTGTGAATTTTATTTAATATACGTAATATGTGTTGCAAAGATTTCGTTATTTTTAGATTTTCTATATTACTTTTCAGGATGCTACACTAAATTAATAAAGAGAAATATAAGCCTGATAAACAGAATTATATTTCTCTTTTTTAACAACTCTTATCCTTTTTTGAATAGTTGTAGTAGTATTATTATTCCTCTTCAGGATATTTCATACCCCATTCAGCTCTTATATCTGACATAATTTTCATTACATCATATGTATATTGACAGTGCATGAGGGTTTCTATTTCATCTGATGATGCTGAGCTTACAGCTTTTTCCATATCACGTACTTCGTAATACAGTGCATCTGATGTATCACCGGCATCAATTACTTCTTTATGACCATCCTCTGTATATGTAATAGTTGCCTGCATTCCTCTTGGATACTCAAAGATTTCCACATATGCCTTGTCAAAAGAGAGCGTAGCGCGTTTTGGCTGCTTGGAATGTAGAGATAATGTGACAGTTGCCATTTCCACTGCATCATTCATAAGCAGAATACCTGCCTGTTCATCAACACCGGTTGGTGCATATTTAACCTGTGACGATACTTGTGTTGGTGTTTCCTTGAAGAACCAGCGGATAAGAGAAAGTGAGTAAACTCCAATATCAAGCAATGCTCCTCCAGCAAGCTTACGACTGAAAAATCGGTTTGTCATATTGTAATCCTTGTAGCTTCCAAAATTGACCTGAATTAAATTTAGCCTGCCGAGTTGTCCACTTGCAATTATTTCGTTTAGCTTTTTATAAACAGGCATATGATATATAGTCATGGCTTCAGCAAGAATAACGTTATTTTCTTTGGCCAGTGAGACGGCTTCATCGAGCTCTGCGATATTTAAAGTAATAGATTTCTCACAGAGTACATGCTTTCCATTAGAAAGGGCTTTTCTTAGATAATTGATGTGAGTATTGTGTGGAGTGGAGATGTAAATGATATCCACATCAGGATCATAAAAGACGTCATCAATGTTGTCATATACCTTTGAAATGTCATATTTTTGTGCAAAAGCTACGGCCTTTTCATGAGTTCTGTTGGCAACTGAATAAAGAGTGCGTCCTTCCTTGGAGAGAGCATGCGCGAGCTCATTAGCTATTACACCGCAGCCGAGTGTTGCCCAATTAAGCTGTTTCATGTGAAATCCTCCTTTTTAACTTAAAGTATTGTAGCTGTGATGGTACATAAATTATTTAAAATGGTGTGAAATAACAAAATATAAACTCATTGATGATACCTTTTGACCCTTTAATCATAAAATATGTACCATAATGAACATATTCTAGCATGATGAATTATGAATTACAATGCATTTAGATTCAAAACAGTCAAAAACAGTCAAATTTGATAGTGACTAAATTAAAATTAGTTAATTTGAACTATATTTTAGATTATAAATTAGTAATAGAAAAGATACTAAAATTAGTAATTAGGCAAGTATTAATGATATATATGTTATATTCTGCACTAAAATCAATGTTGTATTTGCATATAGTGCACAATTTTAAAACTTGCTTTATATATTTTCAACAATTTTTAGTGTGATTATTTGTGAATATAAATGACGGATTATGATTGACAATGACGGATTATGAAAATATAATTATACTACAAGTTAAATGAATGTTGAAATGTTTAATACAGTAATTTGAAAATAAGCATTAAATAAATGGCTTATAAAATAAGTCTTTGAATAATTTGATAAACTGGGGTGATTAGATGCTGGCAGAAGATAGATGCAAAAAAATACTCGATATATTAGATTCGATGGGAAGTGTGACTGTTCAGCAGCTTATGGATGAGCTTGATACATCCGAGTCAACAATCAGACGTGATCTGGTTGCAATGGACAAGAAGGGTTATCTCACCAAGGTACATGGTGGTGCGATTGTAAATAATACGAATATCCATACTCAGGATGAGAAGGTTATCAACAGGCTTAAGCAGAATCGCAACGAAAAGGAACAGATTGCCAGATATGCGGCATCACTTATTGTGGATAATGATTTTGTTTATATAGATGCCGGTACTACAACAGCAGTCATGATTGATTATATTACTGCAAAGAATGTGGTTTTTGTTACAAACTCTCTGACTAATGCCAAGAGAATTTCCGATAGGGGATATACAGTATATATTCTGGGTGGCGAGTTCAAGTCTACTACCGAGGCTATTGTCGGAGATGAGGCCGTTGTGACGCTCGATAAATATAATTTTACGAAGGGCTTCTGGGGAACCAACGGAATTACTGTGAAGAATGGATTTACGACTCCGGAGATAAAGGAGGCCATGGTTAAAAAGAAATCCATGGAGAATAGCAAGGAGAAATACATTCTTGCGGATGACAGTAAGTTTTCACAGGTATCAAGCATCAAGTTTGCTGATTTTGAAGATGCTGTAATTATTACAAATGCACTAAGTAATGACAACTATAAGAAATACAAAAATATTAAGGAGGTCTAACATGATTTACACAGTTACTTTTAATCCATCATTAGATTATATTGTTGATGTAACAGATTTTAAGACAGGAGTAGTCAATAGAACGACTGGAGAGAAGATTTTTGCAGGTGGTAAGGGCATCAATGTTTCCATGGTTCTTAAGAATCTTGGAATGAGCAATACTTCACTTGGTTTTACAGCGGGTTTTACAGGAAATGAAATTAAAAGACTTCTAGCAAAAAAAGGTGTTGATACTGATTTTATAGAGGTGGAGGATGGTATTTCACGTATCAATGTGAAGCTTCGCTCAAATGAGGAATCCGAGATTAATGGTCAGGGACCGGTAATCACTGAGGACAACATTAAAAAACTTTATGAGAAGCTTGACTGCTTAAAGGAGTCTGATGTGCTTGTGCTCGCAGGAAGTATTCCTGATGTGATGCCTTCATCAATGTATATGGATATTATGAAGCATCTTGAGGGCCGTGGAATAAATATCGTGGTTGATGCGACAAGAAATCTGCTCACAAATGTGCTTGCATATAAGCCATTCCTCATCAAGCCAAACAATCATGAGCTCGGTGAGATATTCGGGGTTGAGATTACAGACAAGGACGATGTGATAAAATATGCAAAGAAGCTTCAGGAGCAGGGCGCAAGAAACGTGCTTGTCTCAATGGCAGGTGACGGAGCAGTGCTTGTGACCGAGGATGGACAGGAATTTAAGGCACAGGCTCCTAAAGGAAAGCTCAAAAACTCTGTAGGCGCAGGTGATTCGATGGTAGCCGGATTTGTTTACGGATACCTCAAATCAAATGATTATAAGCAGGCATTTATTTATGGAGTATGTACAGGAAGTGCAAGTGCATTTTCTGAGGAGCTTGCTACAAAGCCTGAGGTTGAAGCACTTATTGATAAATGGGACAGTGCTTCCAATTAAACAAACGGTATCAAAAAGGTTTATATAAATAATTAATATATTCTATTAGGAGGAATGATGTATGACAATCAGGGATTTGTTGGCAGCTGAGAGTATCAATTTAAATGGTATGCCTGCCGGAAAAACCGAAGCATTGAATCAGTGTATTGATTTGATGGCAAAAAGTGGCAAAATAGCCGATGTGGAGAAGTATCGCAAGGGTGTTTTTGCAAGAGAGGAGGAAGGCACAACAGGAATTGGAATGGGTATAGCAATTCCTCATTGTAAGTCTGATGCTGTTACTAAAGCAGGTCTTGCGGCAATGGTTGTAAAGGATGGGGTTGACTTTGAATCACTCGATGGTACACCTGCAAAGATTATTTTCCTTATAGCTGCACCAAACACAGAGGATAATGTGCATCTTCAGGTGCTTAGCAAGCTCTCTGTTATGCTGATGGACGAGCAGTTTACAAATTCTCTTATCAATGCCGGTTCAGTTGATGAGTTTTTAAATATCATCGATAGCGCTGAAAAAGCAAAGGATGAGAAAGAGGCTGCCAAAGAGGCAAAGGCTAAAGAGCCTGTTGAGGTGAAGAAGGACGATGTATTTATCGTTGCAGTTACAGCCTGTCCTACAGGAATTGCCCATACTTATATGGCTGCTGAGGCTATCGAGAAAAAAGCCAAGGAGCTTGGATATCAGGTAAAGGTTGAGACAAGAGGCTCAGGCGGAGCCAAAAATGTGCTCACAGATGATGAAATCGCAAAGGCTGCAGGTGTTATAGTTGCCTGTGATACAAATGTACCTACAGACCGCTTTGACGGAAAGAAGGTTATTGAGTGTCAGGTTTCTGACGGAATCAATAAGGCAGAAGAGCTCATAAAGAGAATTGCTGCCGGTGATGCTCCTGTATTTAAGGCATCAGGTAAAAAGGAGGCTTCACATTCATCAGTTGGTGGAAAAGAGAGCATTGGACATCAGATTTACAAGCATCTGATGAATGGTGTTTCACATATGCTTCCATTCGTAGTTGGTGGTGGTATTCTTATCGCAATCGCATTCCTTATCGATGGATTCAGTGTTGACCTTAATTCACTGCCGGCTGACCAGAGAGCAAATTTCGGTACTATTACACAGGCCGCAGCAATGTTTAAGGGAATCGGTGGAACAGCATTTGGATTTATGCTTCCAATTCTTGCAGGCTTTATCGCTATGAGTATTGCTGACCGTCCGGGTCTTGCAGTTGGTTTTGTAGGCGGTTCAATCGCAGCAAACGGTACATCAGGCTTCCTTGGAGCACTTGTAGCAGGTTTCGTTGCAGGATATATTGTGCTTCTCTTAAAGAAGGTATTTTCTAAACTTCCGGAGAGTCTTGATGGTATGAAGCCGGTTCTGCTTTATCCGCTGCTTGGTATATTCCTGGTAGGCGTTATAATGCAGTTTGTAGTTGAGCCTCCAATCGGAGCTTTAAATACAGCTATCAACAATGGTCTTAATGGACTTAACGGTGCAAGCGCAGTAGTGCTCGGAGTACTTCTCGGAGGAATGATGTCAGTAGATATGGGTGGCCCTGTAAACAAAGCCGCTTATGTATTTGGTACAGCTTCAATCGCTGCCGGAAACTACAATATTATGGCAGCAGTTATGATTGGCGGTATGGTTCCACCAATCGCAATCGCTCTTGCAACAATCTTCTTCAAGAACAAGTTCACAGCAGATGAGAGAAAGGCAGGACCTACAAACTTTATCATGGGATTATCATTTATCACAGAGGGTGCAATCCCATTCGCAGCATCTGATCCGCTTCATGTCCTTCCGGCATGTGTAGTCGGTTCAGCAGTGGCAGGTGGACTTTCAATGGCATTTGGATGTACACTCATGGCACCTCACGGAGGAATCTTCGTAGTTCCTACAATCGGAAATCCGTTAATGTATCTTGTTGCATTAGTAATCGGATCTTTCATTGCATGTGGATTACTCGGATTACTCAAAAAGAAAGTAAGTGAATAAGCAATCCTCAATTATCATTTAATCCAACCTATAAACTAATCAACAAAGGCACTGCTTCGGCGGTGCCTTTGTTGTTATGTTGTGATATAAAAATTAAAAGTATAAACATTCTCTGAAATAACAGCCTCATGCCTTGACGAGTGAATTTTCCAAGCTTAAAGTAGTATTAGGATGAAATAGTAAGTCAAAAAAATCAATTATTTATGAGACTTAAATAAAAAAACAGTGAGGCATAAAATGGGCAAGGTTATAGGTATAGATTTAGGAACAACAAACAGCTGTGTAGCAGTATTGGAGAACAATCAGCCGGTAGTCATAACTAACAGCGAGGGTCAGAGAACAACTCCGTCTGTAGTGGCTTTTACAAAGAATGGAGAGCGACTGGTTGGCGAGGCTGCAAAGAGGCAGGCAGCAGTCAATGTGGACAGGACATTTTTCTCAATAAAGAGACAGATGGGAAGCGATTTCAGGGCAAAGGTGGACGGAAAGCTGTATTCAGCTCCTGAGATTTCTTCTATGATTCTCAGAAAGCTGAAAAAGGATGCAGAGGACTATATTGGTGAGGCAGTGACAGACGCTGTAATCACAGTTCCTGCATATTTTTCGGATGCGCAGAGGCAGGCAACTAAGGATGCAGGAAGGATTGCGGGGCTTAATGTGCTTCGAATCATAAATGAGCCAACATCTGCGGCACTCGCATACGGACTGGACCACGGACAGCAGCAGAAAATTCTTGTCTACGACCTCGGAGGAGGAACCTTCGATGTGTCTGTTATCGAAATAGGGGACAATCTGATAGAGGTGCTTGCCACAGCCGGTGATAATCATCTGGGTGGAGATGATTTTGATGAGAGAATCACAAATTATCTTGTCACAGAGTTTTACAGACAGCAGAATGTGGATCTGAGAAAGGATAATACGGCTATGCAGCGTGTCAGGGAGGAGGCTGAGAAGGCAAAAAAGGTGCTTTCATCCTCATCCTCAACCACTATCAACCTGCCATTTATCACCACTGTAAAGGGACAGCCGGTCCACATGGAGATGAACCTCACAAGGGCTGAGTTTAATGAGATAACAAAGGATCTGGTGGAGAGAACTGCTATTCCTGTCAATCAGGCACTTTCAGATGCGGGGATTTCCGCAGCAGAGCTTGGAATGGTGCTGTTGGTAGGAGGCTCTACACGTGTGCCGGCTGTTGTTGAGGAGGTCAGAAGAATTACAGGAAAAGAGCCTTCACACAACCTGAATCCTGACGAGTGCGTGGCACTCGGTGCAGCAGTACAGGGTGGCAAGCTCGGTGGAGCAATTGTCGCAGGCAGCAGTGCGGCAGAGATTATACTGATGGATGTCACACCGCTTTCACTCGGAATTGAGACAGTTGGTGGTGTCTCAACCAAAATTATTGACAGAAATACAACTATTCCTACGAGATACAGCCAGATTTTTACAACTGCAGGAAGCTTCCAGACCTCTGTGGATATAAAGGTACTGCAGGGTGAGAGGCAGTTTGCAAGGGACAATAAGCTGATTGGAAACTTCAGGCTAAAGGGCATCAAGCCGGCTCCGGCAGGTGTGCCGCAGATAGAGGTGACGTTTGATATAGATGCAAACGGCATTGTGCAGGTTTCTGCAAAGGACCTGGGCACAGGAAAGCATCAGGAGATTACGATTACCGCAAGCTCAAATTTGTCTGATTCTGAGATTGAGCAGGCAATCCGCGAGGCACAGGAGTATGAGGCAACAGACGGACAAAGAAAGGCTTATATTGATGCAAGAAGTGAGGCTGATACGCTTGTGCGACAGGTGGAAAATGTCATGGCTGACAAGGAAAAAAGAAAGGCTATGGACAGCGCACAGAAAAAGAGTGTGAAATCGTCACTTTCATATGTGAAGAAGCTTATTTCAAGGACAAAGCCCGGAAATGTGAGCGAAGAGCAGGCTGCCGAGATAAAGCATGCGGCAGATGAACTGAGAAATGCGGCAGCGGGATTGATTTAATTATAGTAACTACTATTATTCATTTGGCTATTTACGAGAAGCGGATTTTCATATAAAATATGGGTAAGTGGTGAGTATTCATAACCACCCTGAATAGTTATAATGTTAATTTAAATCCGAGGAAATAGAAAATGAATGCGAACGATAAAACAGAAAAGGTACTAAGAGAAATTCATATCATGCTCTCAAAGGCGGAGCCGTATAAGCCGGAGCCGAGCAGGGTGATCATAAACAAGCAGCAAATGATAGATTTACTTGCTGAGCTGAATAAGTGTATATATGCAATACAGGATGAGTATGAGCTTACTGAACAGAGTCGCAATCACGCAGAGAGAGAGTTCAGAAAGAAGGGGGATCAGATAGTCTGGGATGCAAGCAGAAAGGCTGAGGATGTGTATGCAGCATCGGTTATCTATACGGATGAGGCGCTTTCAAGAGTGCGTGATATCATCAATGATACCAACGAGTCACTTGAAAAGCTGTGCAAGAATATGAAGGATAAGATTGCAGAGCAGGAGAAGATAGTTAAAACTAACCAGTATGAGCTCAAGGGACAGCTTCAGGATTTGTCCGATACGGAGAAGTATCTTAAGATTATCGATGACAGAAATAAGGAGATAGAACGTCAGAAAAATGCAGGTAAACCTGTAGAGGAGCGTACTATTGACAATGAAGAGAAGTCCATCTATGCAAACAGACAGACTGAAATCAAGGTAAATATGGATTATATCAGAAAACTGGGACTTGCTGAGGGCGAGGACCTGGGAGATGGTGTAGTGGGTGAAGTGAAGCTTGCAGACGATACACCTGATGCCGGATTAAATCATAGCAATGATAAGGATGAAGCCAAGGCTGCCGGCTCAAAATCGTCTGTTGATGAGGATTATAAGGCAATAAGCAGAAAAGCCGGCAATCCACCTGTTATCAACACAAAGGAAGGGAAGGAGCTCACAGACGGTATCCACAGAATGTGGCAGAGCATCACCGGAAATAAAGGGAAATGAAACACACCTATGTAATATAAAGCAGCAGTTCAAAACAGAACGGCTGCTTTTTGGCTTATATTTAAAAGTGGGTAATATTAAGCAGATTTTAAGAAAAACAAAGTGGATAATCTGATAAAATATAGCTGACTAACGGCAGGAGAAGGTTTCTGTTCAAAATTCATAGAAGGAGGATAATATGACAATATTAGTTTGTGATGACGACAAGGAAATAGTTGAGGCAATTGAGATTTACCTGATGCAGGAGGGCTACGACGTGGAGAAGGCTTACGACGGCATACAGGCGGTTGAAATTATGAAGAATAAAAAAATAGACCTCATGATAATAGATGTCATGATGCCAAAGCTCGACGGAATAAGAGCTACTCTGCAGATACGAAAGGAAAGCAGGGTGCCGATAATCATTTTATCGGCAAAGACAGAGGATGCTGACAAGATTTTAGGCCTCAATGTGGGGGCTGATGATTATGTCACAAAGCCTTTTAATCCGCTTGAGCTTGTGGCAAGGGTAAAGTCACAGCTTCGCAGATATACCACTCTGTCAAGCAATGATGCAGCCGGAGACAAGGTTTATGAAGCCGGAGGCCTTTTGGTAAATGATGATTTAAAAAAGGTGACTGTGGATGGTGAGGAGGTAAAGCTCACACCGATTGAGTACAATATCCTGCTTTTACTCCTTAAAAATAAGGGAAAGGTCTACTCAATAAACAAAATATATGAGAGCATATGGAACGAGGAGGCGATAGGCGCCGACAATACAGTTGCTGTGCACATCAGACATATCAGGGAAAAAATAGAGATAAATCCTAAGGAGCCACGCTATCTGAAGGTGGTCTGGGGAGTAGGCTATAAGATAGAGGACAACAAATGAAGCAGTATACGATAGGAAAAAAAGCAGCGGTCATAGTCTTACATCAGCTATGCATGATACTTATGGTAACAGGAGTGTTTGCCACAGGCTATGCATTCAGGCACGATGCGCATGGAAATATTGATATATATACACTAATATCGCTTGCGGGCCTGGTAGGCAGCTTTGTGAGCCTGGCATATATGGCAAACGTGGCAGGCAGAAAATCAGAGGATGATTACACAATATACTATTTACCGATTGACAAGGTATACTCTGATGTGATGCTAGTGATATTTACACTGCTCATGGTATTTATGGGAAAAGTGATTTCAGGCGTAAAAAACCAGCATTTTGACTATGCATCACTCATTATGACGGCCGGTACATTTACTTTTTTGTTTGATCTGGCTTTTATTATTTTATACCAGAGCATTGTAAGGAAGATAAAAGGCAATATACTTTACACACACAGCCTGATGTACAAGGGCTATGAGCTTTTGAAAAGAGTTATTGAGAAAAAGGATATCCACACACAAAAAAATAAAGAGATAATGCGCATACAGGAGGCACTTGAAGCTATCTCGGAAGGAGCGCTTGACACTACACTCAATGTCAATGAGTTTCATGGGCAGCAGAAAAAGGTGGCGGAGGCTGTCAACCATATACGCCAGGGTCTTATGAGCTCGGTAAATGAGAGCCTTAAAAATGAAAAACTAAAGGCAGACTTAATAACAAACGTATCACACGATATAAAGACACCTCTGACTTCAATAGTCAACTATGTTGACCTGCTTAAGAGGGAAAATCTGGAAAATGAAAATGCCAAATACTATATACATGTGCTGGAGGAAAAGTCACAGCGCTTAAAGCAGCTTACAGAGGATTTGGTAGAGACATCAAAGATTACCTCGGGAAATGTGAAGCTCAATATGCAAAAGCTTGATCTGGTTGAGCTTTTATACCAGACCGGAGGTGAATTCAATGAGCGATTTGAGTCGAGAAATCTGACAATAGTTACAAAAATTCCATCAGAACAGATATTTATCTATGCGGATGGGCGTCAGCTTTACCGCTCTATTGAAAATCTGTATACTAATGCCGCAAAATATGCACTGGAAAATACCAGAGTGTATGTAGAGCTTGAAAAGGCAGATAAAAAGGCAGTTTTTACAATAAAGAATGTGTCTAAGAACGAGCTTGACATAGTAAGCAACGGAAATGTAGACCTGACAGAGCGTTTTGTGAGGGGAGAGAGGTCGAGAACTACTGAAGGAAGTGGACTTGGACTTTCGATTGCAAAGAATCTGACCCATTTGATGGGAGGAAAATTCGAAATTAAGGTAGATGGTGATTTATTTATTGCCACAATTACCTATAATATTATATAATAGTAAATAAAAGAATTTTGAAATACACATACGGAGGTAGAATAAGTGAAATTATATGAAAATGGTGCTTACCTTTTAAACGGTAAGGAAGTAATAATTGATGGACCGGAGGCTCAGGCAGCTGTCAAAAGCAAGACCGGCATGGACATCGATAAACAGACAGCTAAGCAGGAGACAATTGCTTACGGTATTTTAAAGGAGCACAATACATCCGGCAATATGGACAAGCTTCAGATTAAGTTTGATAAGCTTACATCGCATGATATCACATTTGTAGGTATCATCCAGACAGCACGAGCTTCAGGACTTGAGAAATTCCCTATCCCGTATGTACTTACAAATTGTCACAACAGCCTTTGTGCAGTTGGTGGAACAATCAATGAGGATGACCACATGTTTGGTCTCACATGTGCAAAGAAGTACGGTGGAATCTATGTACCACCTCATCAGGCAGTTATCCATCAGTTTGCACGAGAGATGCTTGCCGGCGGCGGAAAAATGATACTTGGTTCTGATTCACATACACGTTATGGTGCACTTGGTACTATGGCAGTCGGCGAGGGTGGACCTGAGCTTGTTAAGCAGCTTCTTGAACAGACATATGATATTGATATGCCTGAGGTAGTAGGTATTTACCTGACAGGAGAGCCAATCAAGGGCGTTGGACCACAGGATGTCGCACTTGCAATTATCGGAGAGGTATTCGGAAACGGCTTCGTAAAGAACAAAGTTATGGAGTTTGTAGGACCGGGTGTGTCTAATCTGAGCGTTGACTTCCGTATAGGTGTCGATGTTATGACAACAGAGACTACATGTCTTTCTTCTATCTGGAGAACAGATGACCAGGTTAAGGAATTCTTTGAGATTCACGGTAGGGCTGAGGATCACAAGGAGCTTAATCCGGGTGAGGTGGCTTACTACGACAGATTTATTGAGATTGATTTAAGCCAGATCCGCCCAATGATAGCTATGCCATTCCACCCAAGCAATACCTATACTATCGATGAGCTCAATGCAAACCTCATGGATATTCTCGATGACTGTGAGAAGAGAGCTGAGGTAAGCTTTGACGGCAAGGTGAAGCTTGATTTAAAGAGTAAGGTAAGAGACGGAAAACTGTATGTAGACCAGGGAATCATCGCAGGCTGTGCAGGCGGTGGATTTGAGAATATCTGCGATGCGGCTGACATATTAAACGGACATTCAATCGGAGCAGACGAGTTTACACTGAGTGTTTACCCGGCATCTACTCCAATATACATGGAGCTTGTGAAAAACGGAGCTGTAGCAAAGCTTCTTGAGACAGGTGCAATCGTAAAGACTGCTTTCTGCGGACCTTGCTTTGGTGCAGGAGATACACCTGCCAACAACGCATTCTCTATCCGTCATTCAACAAGAAACTTCCCTAACAGAGAGGGTTCTAAGGTACAGAACGGACAGATCAGCTCAGTGGCACTCATGGATGCACGTTCAATCGCTGCAACAGCAGCAAACAAGGGCTTCCTTACATCAGCAGCGGATATTGATGTCAACTTTACAAAGCCAAAATATTTCTTTGACAAGACTATATATGAGAACCGTGTATTTGACAGCCATGGAGTGGCAGATCCTTCAGTTGAAATCCAGTTCGGACCAAACATCAAGGACTGGCCGGCAATGAGTGCGCTTCCTGAGAATATGCTCCTTAAGGTGGTTTCAGAGATTCATGATCCTGTTACTACAACAGATGAGCTCATTCCTTCAGGAGAGACATCTTCATATCGTTCAAACCCTCTTGGACTTGCAGAGTTTGCACTTTCAAGAAAGGATCCTGAGTATGTAGGCAGAGCAAAGGAAATCCAGAAGGCCCAGAAGGCTATAGAGAGTGGTGAGTGCGCAGGAAAGGCTGTTCCTGAGGTTGCTGAAATCATGGGAGTAGTAAAGAAAAAATTCCCTGAGGCAAGCCATGAGAATATGGGCTTTGGAAGCACAATTTTTGCTGTTAAGCCGGGTGACGGCTCAGCAAGAGAGCAGGCTGCCAGCTGCCAGAAGGTACTCGGAGGCTGGGCAAATATCGCAAACGAGTATGCCACAAAGAGATACCGTTCAAACCTTATCAACTGGGGAATGCTTCCATTCATCATCGATGAGGGAGAGCTTCCGTTCCACAACCTCGACTATATCTTCCTTCCGGGAATCAAGAAGGAAATCGAGGATGCAAAGACAGAGTTTGAGGCATATGTTGTCAAGGATGGTGAATTAAAGCCATTTACACTGAAGATGGGTGAGCTCACAGATGATGAAAGAGAGATAATATTAAAGGGATGTCTCATCAACTATAATCGTAAATAAGGAGAGTTTAATCCGATGGAAGAAACCGGAAAAGCTGGTAAAAAATCAAACATTGAGATAAATGCAGATAAGGGTGCGAAGCAGAATTCGCACCCGGGGCGTGAGGAATGGCCACATCTGATCAGAATAGGTGTCATGGTATTTGTCACGTTTGCAGTCAGTATACTGTTTTTCTTTGCACTGTACAGATTTGAGGGCTTTGCAGGCATATGGAGCAAGCTGCTTGCGGCAGCAATGCCTATTATAATGGGACTTGTGCTTGCATACCTGATGAATCCTGTCATGCTGTGGCTGGAAAGATGCTTTAAAAAGCTTCTTTCCAAAAAGATGAAAAGCGAAAGCAAGCTGCGAAAGGTTTCAAGAGCTCTTGCAATCACAGGCTCGGTTATTATTCTTGTAGCGATTATTTCGCTCCTCATTGCGGCTATTGTGCCTTCTGTCATAGCAAGTATATCGGGACTTATGAAGACACTGCCAAATGATGTTGCGGCATTCATCAACATGATAAAGAACGGCAATTTCGGGGACAGCAAAATTGCTGAGCTCGCGAGCACAGGTTTACAGAATGCAACCGACTACATTGAGGATTATGCCACAGAAAAGCTGATTCCTGAGGCACAGAAGTATGTTGCACAGATTACAACCGGTGTGATTTCGGTAGTCAGAGGCTTATTTAATTTTATTATCGGAATAATCGTGATGGTCTATGTGATGAGTATTCAGGAGACTCTTGCAGGACAGAGCAAAAAGATAATATATGCTGTCTGCAAGCCAAAGACAGGCAATATCATCATTGAGACGATCAGAAAGACAAATGAGATTTTTGGAGGCTTCATAAGCGGTAAGATTATAGATTCACTGATTATAGGTATGATTGCATATTTCGGATGTCTGATTTTAAGGATTCCATCATCGGTGCTCGTTGCAGTGATTATCGGCGTCACAAATGTGATTCCGGTATTCGGACCGTTTATCGGTGCAATTCCATCGTTACTCATAGTAGTAATTCAGAGTCCGTGGCATGCGCTTTATCTCCTGATATTTATTGTCGTGCTGCAGCAGGTGGATGGCAATATAATAGGGCCTAAGATACTTGGCTCATCTACCGGTCTTTCGACCTTCTGGGTTATGTTTGCCATACTAATCGGCGGAGGAATGTTTGGTTTTCTTGGAATGTTACTTGGTGTTCCAACCTTTGCTGTGATATACTATATTGTGAAAAGAGTTGTTAATTATGCTCTCAGGAAAAAGAAGCTTCCTGAGGACACAAGGGATTATACAAAGACAACAGGCGTAGATACCAAAAATAATAAGCTTAAATACGAGTAGGTGAAATAAGTGGATAAATACGAATACAATCTCAAGCTGGATCAGATAAAAGCCCTAAGCGCCGAGGAGGGCTATATGAGCGCAGCAGAGATTGCGGATAGCATAAATTGGAACAAAATTAAAAATGTAAATACACTCGTTAAAATCGGCGAAATCTACGAGAAGGCCGAAAGATACCAGGATGCAAGGGACATACTTTTAATGGCCTATGACCGTTCACCAATCGGCAGGATGATTATATACAGACTGGCTGAGGTCGCCATCAAGATGGGGGATTATGATGCTGCTACAGAGTATTATGATGAGTTTGTTGAGATAGCGCCTCATGATGATATGAAGTATGTATTAAGATATGCCATCAAAAAAGGGCAGGGAGCTTCATTTGATGAGCTTATCACTATTCTTGAAGAGTACAAGGATGAAGAATACACTGAGGAGTGGGCATATGAGCTTGCATATCTATACCACAAGGCCGGAAAAGCCGATAAGTGTATAGATGCCTGCGATGAGCTCATTCTGTGGTTCGGAGACGGACCATATGTGGAGCGCGCGCTGGAGCTTAAGATGCTTTATCAGCCACTTACCAAGGCTCAGGAGGAAAAGTACAGACGATTCAAGGCAGAGAAGGAAAAGCCGGCTAAGATAAAGGATGAGGATGAGGTCACAGAGATAGGTGCCATGGAGATGGTAAAGGGCGGAGAGATAGTGCATGATGACGTAACTATTCCGCAGATTACTGTAAATCAGGAGAAGTTCAATACTGTAAATTTACAGCAGGAGATTGCCAAGGGTATGCAGCAGATCATGGAGGCCAAGGGCAAGAATGAAGTTGCTGATACGATGGATACCATCAAAAAGATAGTTGAGGATATTCCTTATCTCAAGCTCGAAAAGGAGCAGGAAGAGTATGTACAGCAGCCGGAAGAGACAGAGCATATCGCTACAGATGAAGAGATAGATGGTTCACTTAAGTTGAATTTCAAGGAGCTTTTGGGTGAAGACGCTGACGGACAGATGTCTATGGTCATGAGTGAAAAGACTCAGCTTGAGCATCAGATTACAGGACAGATGTCTATACAGGATGTGCTTGAAGAATGGGAAAAGACCAGACATGCGGCTGAAATTGCACTTAAAGAGGCTGAGCAGCAGAAGCTTGAGTCAGCTAAGGCAAGAGCACTTCAGGAGGCAGGAGACATCATGGAGAGACTAAATGATGTCATTCCAAAGCTGGATGCAGGTGTCACTCCGAAGGAACTTCTTGAGGAGGAGTATTTGAAGGTGCCGGTTGATATTATAGAGCAGAAAGCTGCCGTGAAGGAGCCTGAAGAAGAGCAGAAACCGGATATGCAGGAGCTTTATGCAGATGAGACTGTGGATGAAGTACAGGAGCCGCAGGAAGCACCGGAAGAGGCTATAGACGAAGCACAGGAGCCGCAGGAAGCACCGGAAGATACTATAGACGAAGTACAGGAGTCGCAGGAAGCACCGGAAGAGGCTACAGATGAAGTCAAGGAACCGGTTGGAGAGCCGGAGGATATAATTATGGCAGAGGAGTCTGAGAAAGACGAGATACTCATGCAGCCGACTACCATGATGCCTGAAATAACAGATGATATGTTAAATGTCGATGATGATACATCAGATGATGAGGCTTCACAGGAGAAAGAAAACGTTTCTGAGAAGAGAGATTTTGATCATGTGACATCATTTATCGAGCAGGAAATAGCCAAGATGACAGCAAAAAATCCGGGACTGGAGAAGAAGCTGGATATGGCTAAGACAAGAAAAATGCCGGATATTTCATTGCCGGAGGATTTAGACAGCGAAGAAGATGACTCGAAATTGAAAGAAACAAAACATATAAAAGAGCTTACAAGCGAACAGAAAGCTATATTTTCATATTTCATACCGGTAAAGGGTATGGAGGATCAGATCTGCAAGGCATATAATGCAGTGCTTGATCATTTCAACAGGAAAGAAAACGCATCCACAGGCAACCTCATTATACAGGGAGAGCAGGGTTGCGGAAAGACAATGCTTGCTACAAGCTTTATAAAGGTATTACAAAAAGATGGTGAACAGCTTACAGGAAAGATGGGCAAGATTGATGCTGCCGCACTCAATAAAAAGGATGTGCAGCAGGTAGTCAGAAAGATAACAGGAGGCTGTCTCATCATAGAAAGAGCCGGTGATATCGACCGCAGCATAGCTGCCCAGCTATCATTTTTGATGGAGCATGATATTACAGGAACACTCTATATACTTGAGGATACATCAAAGGGTATAAAGAAGGCTCTCTCAATGGATGAGGGCTTTGCATCCAAGTTCACGGAAAAGATATCGGTCCCTATTTTTACAAATGATGAACTCGTATTGTTTGCCAAATCGTACTCTGCAGAGCTTGGGTACAAGATAGATGAGATGGCTATTCTGGCATTGCATAACAGAATCAGCAATATTGAGAGGATAGACCAGGCTACCACTCTGACAGAGGTCAAGGATATAATTGACGAGGCCATAGACAGGGAGGCTCACAGCGGACTTAAGAAGGCTATAAGTATTCTGACAGCCAGGCGATATACAGATGATGACCGAATTGTACTCAAAGAGGATCATTTCAGGGAAAAATAAATACTTATGGGGGGTATATATATGTGTAATTTTACAGCAATGGATTGTTACCTGTTCGGTCAGGCAACACACTATGATATCTACAAGAAGATGGGTGCTCACTTAGCTGAGCGCAAAGGAAAAAAAGGAGTGTGCTTTGACGTCTGGGCGCCACATGCGAGGGAAGTATACGTGTTTGGTGAGTTTAACGACTGGAATGAGACCAGTCATGAGATGAAGCGTGTAGAGCCGGAAACCATGGGAGTGTATGAGCTTTTTGTACCGGGAGCGCAAAAGGGTCAGATGTATAAGTTTATTATAGTCACTGAACAGGGGGATAAGCTGTACAAGGCGGATCCATACGCAAACTACGCAGAGCTTCGTCCGGGAACAGCGTCAATCATCACAGATATCGAGCATTTCACATGGACTGACAAAGAGTGGATGGATAAGAGAGCAGCAAAGTCAGATGCTGATGTATATTCTTCACCTATGGCTATATATGAGTGCCATCCGGGCTCATGGATGAGACATCCGGGCAGGGATGATGAGGGCTTTTATACATACAGGGAGCTTGCAAAATCACTCATATCCTATGTAAAAACTATGGGATATACACATATTGAGCTTATGGGTATTTCAGAGTATCCGTTTGATGGCTCATGGGGATATCAGGTGACAGGCTACTATGCACCTACATCGAGGTATGGAAAGCCTGAGGATTTTGCATACTTTGTTGATCAGTGCCATAAAAATAATATCGGAGTAATCCTCGACTGGGTACCTGCACATTTCCCAAAGGATGCGCATGGACTTGCCAATTTCGATGGAACAGCCACATATGAGTATGCAGACCCAAGAAAGGGAGAGCATCCCGACTGGGGCACAAAGATATTTGACTACGGTAAGAATGAAGTAAAGAACTTCCTTATCGGAAGTGCATTGATGTGGATAGAAAATTACCACGTAGACGGACTCCGTGTGGATGCAGTTGCGTCAATGCTTTATCTTGACTATGGAAAGAACGACGGACAGTGGGTGCCAAACAAGTTTGGAGGAAATAAGAACCTCGAGGCAGTAGAGTTTTTCAAGCATATCAATACACTCATACTTGGAAGAAATCACGGAACTGTAATGATAGCCGAAGAGTCTACCGCATGGCCAAAGGTAACAGGCAAGGTAGAGGAAGACGGACTGAACTTCAGCTACAAATGGAACATGGGATGGATGCATGACTTCCTTGATTATATGAAGCTGGATCCATATTTCCGTAAAAATAACCACAACAAGATGACATTTGCGATGAGCTATAATGAGAGTGAGAAATATATTCTGGTACTGTCACATGATGAGGTGGTACATCTGAAGTGTTCTATGCTCAACAAAATGCCGGGCTTAGAAGGGGATAAATTCAAGAACCTCATGGCAGGATATGCATTTATGATGGGACACTGTGGAAAGAAGCTTCTTTTCATGGGACAGGAGTTTGCACAGAAGCAGGAGTGGAGTGAGGAAAGAGAACTCGACTGGTATCTGCTTGAGAATCCGGAGCATAAAAAGATCCAGAACTGGGTAAAGGAGCTGCTTCACCTCTATAGGAGAAACCGCTGTCTGTATGAGCTGGATTCAAGCTGGGAAGGCTTTGAATGGATAAATGCAAACGATGCAGACAGAAGCATCTTCAGCTTTATCAGAAAGAGCAAGGATGGCAAGAATAATATGCTCTTTGTCATCAATTTCACACCGGTAGAGAGACCTGATTACAGAGTCGGAGTGCCAAAGCGCAAGACATATCAGCTCGTTTTAGATAGTGAGGATCCTAAGTTTACCGGCAAAACGGTACAAGAGCCTGTAAAGAAGGCTGCAAAGGGCAGAGGCAAGGCAGCAAAACAGTCATATAAGAAGCTGGACTATAAGGCAGTCAAATCAGAGTGTGACGGCAGACCATTTTCATTTGCTTATCCACTTGCGCCTTACGGAGTTGCTGTATTTAAATACTAATATACCGGTAAATAGCAGGGTAAAGGACCGCGCCAATTTAAGGCGCGGTCTTTATTTTTGCGTATTATATGTCGATATATAAAAAAGATAACTATTCAGAACCACAAAAGTACGAAGTAAGAATATCCATAAATAAAGGCTGCAGAGATGGTACATATGCAGGGCACGGAGCAGGAAATATGCAGATAGAGAATTTGATTAATAAAAGCACAGATACGAAAAATACGGACACAAAAACCATAAATGACATGACAGCGGGTATGCGTGTGTCAGACTACATAAAGACAGACAGCAGTGACAATATGTCAAAAAAGGCGGCTGTTGTCGGTTCGTCAAACTCTGTTGATATGTCGGATACGATATATGCAAGACCACAGGCTAAAAACGAAGCCGGGAACAACGATGGCACAGATATGGCAGAAAATCTGCTAAATGATATGAATCAGACCTCAGAAAACAGGCGAAATGATATGATTGTCACTGCAAGCACCACCACGAGTGATGATTACAAAGCTGCAAAGGATGACGGATACGATGTCATTGTCACTGAGACCGATAAGATAAAAGCAGTGCTGGCAAAGGCAGGTGTAGATATATCCATATATGGAGATGATCTGAGCAGGGAGCAGCTTACAGACATCACGGGAAGCCAGACTGAAGCGGCCATGCTTGTCAATCAGATGAAAGCATATGATATTCCTGCTACAGATGACAATATAAAGGCAGGTACAGATGCCATAGACCGGGCAAAGAGCCTTACAAATATATCCAATGAGACAAAGGCATATCTGGTCAGAAATAACATGAATCCGACGGTTTCCAATGTATACAAGGCTACGTACAGCAGCAGTCAGGTACAAGATTACAGGCAGAAAACCAAAATGACGGAGATATCAGATGAGCTGTTTGAGGAGCTTAAGCCACAGCTTAAACAGATATTAGAGGAAGCTCATATAGACAGTAGTGATGAGAATCTGAATCAGTGCAGATGGCTGATAGATGAAGATATAGCCGTTACACCTGACAATGTGCTGCTTGCGAATCAGGTAGACTGCATCAACGCAGCAGAAGAAAATGTGAGCAGTGATTTTTATGCAAGGGCAGTGACAGAAGCACTGGCAATGGGAAAAAAGGCTACAGATGCCACTATGTCACAAGATGGTCTGACATTTGACATGGCAAAGAAAGCCTGTGATGTATTAGGTGAGGCGACCGCAGATGACATTGTCACATTAGAGTCAGATAACATACCTGTCACGATAGAGAATCTGTCAAAGCTTATAGCTGCAAGAGGCAAGGATAGTGCAGCATCGCAAGCCTCAGCGAATAAAGCTGCGGATAATCAGATTACAGACAGCCGGGAAGCAAGGCTTGTGACAGCTCAAAGAAAGCTTGAGGAAGCGAGACTTTCCATGACAGCAGAAGCCAACCTTTCACTCATAAAAAAAGGAGTTTCAATAGACACAGAGCCTATTGAACGTGTAGTGGAGCTGCTTAAGCAGCAGGAAAATAAATACTACGGAGCGCTGTTTGGTGAGAGCAGTGTAGAGGCATCTGATGATAGGGTACGTATGTACAATAATGTCTGTGATATTTTCAATCAGATGAAGCAGCAGCCGGCGTATGTACTGACCCTGGAATCCGCTGATGACACTGTGTATGAGCTGTATACAGCAGGCAAAGCAATGAAGCAGTCATTAGAAGCAGCAGCCTCAGGATATGAGACTCTTATGACATCACCGCGGGCAGATATGGGAGACAGTATATCAAAAGCATTTCAGAATGTGGATGATATACTTAAAGAGCTTCAGATAGATACATCTGAAAGCAATCGCAGGGCTGTGCGGATACTTGCGTACAACAGTACCGACATCACAGAGGAGAATATAAAGCAGATAAAGTCTGTAGATGAGCAGGTGCAGAGAGCATTCAGCGATATGACACCGGCGGTGACGATTGAGATGATAAAAAGAGGCATATCACCGCTTGATATGAGCATGAGTGACATAAGTGAAACTGCCAGACGGATAAAATCAGAAAATCCTGACGAAAGGGATGAGAAATTCAGCGAGTTTCTCTGGAAGCTTGAAAAGAAAAATGAAATCTCAGAGAAGGAAAGAGACTCATATATAGGCATATACAGGCTTATTTCACAGGTGGAGCAGTCAGATGGTGCTGTGATAGGCTCACTTGTTAATCAGGGAGCAGATATTACAATGAAAAATCTGCTTACAGCGGTCCGGGTACGAGGAAAGAGTGCCATGGACTATAAGGTGGACGATACCTTTGCCGGAGTGGACAGTGTAAGCAGGGGCATTAAAATTGACTCACAGATAGAAAGCGCATATCATACAAACTGCCTAAGGGATGTGCTTGATATACTTTCACCTGAGAAAATGGAGTTTGTGCAGTATGACAGCTGGCTTGATATGACTCCGGAGCAGTTAAGGCAGGCTGTATATGAGGCAGGCGAGGATAACGCACTGTCAGAGCAATATGCCACGGAGCAGCTAAGACAGTTCAATCAGGCAGTTTCGGCGCCTGAGAACGTATATGCTTTTCTAGAGAAATATGATGTAAAAACAACCGCGGTAAACCTCATGGCTGCGTCACGGCTAATGAAAAATCCGTCAGAGACAGTAAGAAATCTCTGGGAGCGTGGAGACAGTGCTACGGCAAGGGCTCTTTTGGATGAGACTCTCAGACGGTTTTCTGAGTCGGTCAAAAATCCAAAGGAGCTTGCGCAGGCGCAGGAAACGCTGGCTGATACAGCAGAGCATGTTATGGATTCGATGATTATAGAGGATAGGCACACCGGTTCAATAGACCTCAGACAGATGAAGCTATTGTGCAGTCAGCTAAGGATAGCTTCAAATATGTCGAGACAGGAAAACTATATTGTACCAATAGAGACTGCAGACGGGGTCACAGGTATGAAGCTTAGTATAGTAAGAGGCGAGGATAAAAAGGGCATGGTTGACATATTCCTTGAGGATAAAAAATGCGGCAGGGTAGCTGCATATTTTGAGGCAAAGGAAAACTCAGTATCTGCTATGATAGTCACAGACGATGAGCAGACTAAAAAGCTGTTTGAAGACAATATCACTATGTTTGAGGCAGGAATAAGTGATGGTGAACAGCGTGTGCGCATAGATGTGGCACTGGAGCATGATATATCTGCAAAAGAGTCTAAGATGTCAGATATGAAATCGAATACTGAGTCAGATAATGAGACTAAAAAGCAGCTTGATGGCGGTGAAAGTGTCCAGACAACCAGACTATATCACATCGCAGAGCAGTTTATTGTAAATGTCCAGAGGGTGATTGCGCAAGATAGTCTGTAACACCGATATATATTGCATGTGCCAGGTCATCCTGATAGTTTTTGTCAGTAAGAAGAAGTGTCTCAGCAGGATTACTCAAGAATCCACATTCTACGATTACGGTCGGGGATGTGGATTTTTTTAGTATAAAGTATTCTTTATTGGGCTTAATGCTTCGTGGCTTTGCGACACAAAGAGAAGTGTTTAGAGCTCCAAGAACAGAGGATGCGAGCTCTTTTCCTGCATCAGAGGCTTCATAATAGAATACCTGTGGACCGCTGCTTGAATTGTCCTCAAAGCTGTTTTGATGGATACTGATGCTGACTGCCACATTGCTTTTAGACATCAGGGCAGTTCTCTTTGTCAGATCATCTGTCTTTGGATGCTTGGAATTATCCGGGGCGAGGTCGCAGTCGGTGGTTCTGGTCATGACAACAGTAAAGCCTCTGTTTTCAAACAGCTGTTTAAGAGCCATTGCAATACTCAGGTTGACATCCTTTTCCATGACGCCGGAGGTGGAAATCTTACCGGGATCACTTCCACCATGTGCTGGTTGTAGTTTACGCAAATTGTGATATGTATTCCCCAGTATATATGGGGAGTTAGAAATGTATTGAGATTAGATAGCCTTTTTCTCCAAGTCC
>ENA-ORSM01001034-ORSM01001034.1-human-gut-metagenome-genome-assembly--contig:-NODE-1034-length-23065-cov-3.733768_pt1 | contig 23065 bp, 20 predicted proteins | sample MGYA00241903_ERZ509170 | MGnify/ENA primary metagenome ERZ509170 (study PRJEB26280, sample SAMEA2338784) | human gut metagenome | biome: human gut; feature: human-associated habitat; material: faeces...
CTTGCTGCGCCGCCGGAGCAAGCCGTCATAGCTGTCATGGTGAGAAGTGCGGCTGCAAGAACCGCGGTGATTTTTCTGAGTTTCATAAATTACTCTTTCCTTTCGGGAGCTTTCTGCTCGCCTTTTATCTTTTCCTTTGGTTTACAAGCGAAAGTATAGGGCCGTTTTGTAAACTCAAAAAGAAGTCTTGTGTAAAATCCACGTAAAACTGCTTAAAATTTCGGGTTTTACAAAGCCAAAATCAAAAAGAACATTGAAAAAAAGCCCGTTTTGCGGTAAAATAAACCTATAAAATACGGAGGAGTTTTTATGCGCAGCGAAAAAGAAATGTATGACCTCATCCTTGGCTATGCAAATGCCGATGAAAATATCCGTGCCGTCATCTTAAACGGTTCCCGTGCGAACCCGGACCGTAAGCCCGACCCGTTCAATGATTTTGACATTGTGTACCTCGTGCGCGATCTTACTCCGTGCAAGGAAAAAGCCTATTATAAAGACTTCGGCGAAATCCTCGTCTGCGAGCGCACCGACGAAAGCGAGCTTTTTAAAGAGCACTTTCCCGAGTTCGTATGCTATCTGATGCAGTTTGCGGACGGCAACCGCATCGACCTGACCGTATCGAGCATCGACCGCTGGGAAGTATATTGTTATGACGACCGCCTTTCCGTCGTATTATTAGATAAAGACAACGTCCTGCCGAAGCTGCCGGAACCGAATGAGAGCACGCACTACGTCAAAAATCCGACCGAGCGTATGTTTTTTGACTGCCGCACGGAGTTCTGGTGGGTCTCGCCGTACGTCTCCAAGGGTCTGTGGCGCGGCCAGCTCCTGTTTGCGCAGACGCACATGGAAAGTTGTATTCGCAAAATGCTGCTGCAAATGATGAAATGGTACGCCGGAACGCTGCATGGGTTTGATTACAGCGCCGGCAAATGCGGTGACGCCTTAAAAGACCTTCTCCCCGCAGACATCTGGAACGGCTACCTTGAAACCTTCGCCGCATGCACCGAAGAAGACATTTGGCGCGCACTGTTTAAGGCAGGCGAGCTTTTCACGGAGCTCACCAAACGCACCGCAAAAGCGCTCGGTTTTACGGTCACGGACGAATACGACCGCCGCGTCACAAGCTTTTTAAAATACACAAAAGATTTGCCGAGAAACGCCAAAACGCTGGATTTTCATATTGACTAAAAGAAAGGACCCCTATATGCAGATATTATGTATCGGCGACGTGGTGGGCAGCCACGGGTGCGACTTTCTGCGCCGCACTCTCCCCGCCTTCAAGCGCACTAAGGGCATCGACGTCGTCATCGTAAACGGCGAAAACTCCTCGGACGGCAACGGCATCACCCCTGCCTCCGCAAACCACCTGCTCGATAGCGGCGTGGATATCATCACCACCGGAAACCACACCTACCGCCGCCGCGAATTTTACGATTATATCGATGAAAGCGACTGCGTCATCCGCCCCGCAAACTTCCCGCCGGAAGCCTCGGGTAAAGGCATGACCGTCTTAGATCTCGGCCGCACGCAGATCGCCGTCATCAACTTAATGGGCAATGTATACCTTGACGAGCACCTCGCCTGCCCGTTCCGCACACTCGATACTCTTTTAAAAACGCCCGACCTTCCGAAAATCTGCATCGTGGATTTTCACGCGGAAGCCACCGGCGAAAAGCGCGCGTTCGGCTATTATGCAGACGGCCGCGTCTCCGCCGTGTTCGGCACGCACACACACGTGCAGACGGCCGATGAAACCGTTCTGCCGAAGGGCACCGGATACATCACCGACGTCGGCATGACCGGCCCCATCGAGTCCGTACTCGGCGTCAAAGCGGAGCTCGTCATCAAAAAGCAGATAAGCAAAATGCCCGTGCGGTTCGATTTTGCGGACGGTCCGTGCAAGCTCGACTGCATTTTGTTCGATATCGATGAAAAAACAGGCCTCACCCGCAGCACAGAGCGTTTCTCCCTGCGCTAAACGTGATTTCTGTGCGGTATTACCCTTGTTTTTTCACGCAAACTATGGTATAGTGTAGTTTGAAAATACATGCAAATATCTATCGGGAGCCGGTTTTTCGCCTTCCGAACGTTTTTAGACAGGATGTGTATGCAGTGATTACAGGTAAACAGCTTCGCGACGCAGTCATCTCCGGCGCGAACAGCATATTGAAAAACCGGAAATTTGTGGATGACCTCAACATCTTCCCCGTTCCGGACGGCGACACGGGCACGAATATGTCCATGACGATCGGTGCAGGCAGCGACGCCATGCAGGCGCTTGCGGATAACGAAACAACCGCTAAGGTCGCAAAGACGGCGGCTTCCGCCATGCTGCGCGGCGCAAGAGGCAACTCCGGCGTTATCCTTTCCCTTCTGTTCCGCGGCTTCTCGAAGGGTCTCGAGGACACCGTAGAAGCAGACGGTACACAGCTCGCAGCGGCGCTCGCCATCGGCGTGGATTCCGCTTATAAAGCCGTTATGAAGCCGACCGAAGGCACCATTTTGACCGTTGCCCGCGTGGCGGCGGAAAAAGGCGCTGCGGCAGCCGAGATCGACAACGACCCCATTTACGTTTGGGATGCCATCTGCATGGGCGCGGCGGAAGCACTGGCCACCACTCCGGATCTTCTCCCCGTTCTGAAAAAAGCAGGCGTCGTCGACGCCGGCGGTCAGGGCCTCTGCATGATCTTCGATGGCATGATGCAGGTCTTCAAGTACGGTGAGATCGTCAAAACCGACATGACCGAAGCCGAAAAGGCCGAGGAGACCGCCCAGTTCTTTGCAAGCGTTGCGGCGGAATTTGACAGCGAGATCAACTTCACCTACTGCACGGAGTTCATCGTCGGCCGCGACCCGGAAGTCACCACCGAGCCGAACGAGCTGCGTCTGTTCCTCGAAACCCTCGGCGACTGCGTTGTTGTGGTCGATGACGAGGAGATCATCAAGGTGCACGTACACACGGAGCAGCCGGGTGTGGCGCTCACAAAAGCGCTGGAATTCGGTTCCCTGCTGACCGTAAAAATCGAAAACATGAAAGAGCAGCACAAAAAAGCTGCCGAACTCAATAACGCAAACCGCGCGGCTTACGAAGCGGCGCAGGCCAGCAAAGAGGAAAAGGAGACCTTAAAGCCCGTTCCCCCCGAAGAGGAACTCGGCTTTGTTTCCGTAGCGGCAGGCGACGGTCTGCGTGCACTCTTTGAAGAACTCGGCTGTGCACAGGTTGTCAGCGGCGGCCAGACGATGAACCCCAGCACGGAAGACATTGTCGAAGCCGTTCTTGCCACCCCGGCAAAGACGGTTTTCGTACTGCCGAACAACAAAAACATCATCCTTGCGGCAGAACAGGCCGTGCCGCTCGTCACCGACCGCAAGATTATCGTCGTACCGACCCGCACCATCCCGCAGGGTCTCTCCGCACTCTTAAGCTTTGACCCGGATGCTTCCGCAGACGAAAACGCTTCTGCCATGCTTTCCGCAGCGGAAAACGTCGCGACCGGCACGGTCACGTTCGCCGCACGCGATTCCGAATTCGGCGGCTTCAAAATCAAAGAGGGCGACACCATGGGCATGACGAACGGCAAGCTCGAGTTTGTCGGCGACACGCCGGTGCGTTCCGTCTACAAGGTCGCAAAGGCGCTGATGAATAAGCACACCTCGTTTATCACGCTCATTTACGGCGAAGGCATCACCGAGGAAGAAGCCAACGAAGCACTGCGTCTCATCAAGAACAAGGCAGGCGACGGTGTGGACATCAACCTCGTAAACGGCAGCCAGCCGGTCTACTACTTCATTCTTTCCGTGGAATAATTTCAAAGCAGCTTAGGGCGGGGCTTTATGCCCTGCCTTTTTTCGTTTTATGTCGGAGGTTTCATGGCGTCTTTATTTGAAGCGGACATTGCGTCTTTAAAGGGAGTCGGCCCAAAACGTGCGGAGCTGTTCCGCAAGCTCGGCGCGCCCACGGTGGGCGATCTGCTGCGTCTCTATCCCCGCGCTTATGAGGATTGGCGCGACGCGGTGCCCATCCGCAATACACTCTTAAACGAAGTGAATATCGTAAAAGGCACAGTGCTGCGCCGTCCTGTCGAGCAGCGTATCCGCGGCGGCATGACGCTTTACAAGACGACCATCACGGACGGCGAAGACGACATGCAGCTGACATTTTTCAATAACCGCTACATTACAAGTCTGCTTACGGAGGGCGCGGTCTACGCGTTTCGCGGCAAGGTGACGGGCACGTTCATGCGCCGCGAAATGGCCTCCCCGGAGTTCGTTCCCGAAAGCCGCATGCAGGACATGGTGCCTGTTTACCCGCAGACGAGCGGCCTCACCTCTCGCATCATCGCAAACGCGGTAAAAGAAGCCCTGCGCCTGCTCCCCGAGACCGTCAAAGACCCGTTGCCCGATGCGCTTCGCCTGAAATACGCGCTGTGCCGCCTCGAATACGCGCTCAAAACGATCCACTTTCCGAATTCGCCCGAAGCGCTTTCCACGGCGCGCAGACGACTCGTGTTCGAGGAACTGCTCGTCTTGCAGCTCGGCATGGCGGAGATCCGCCGCGCAGGTGTGCGCGAAAATCCGTATCCGCTCAAAAAAGATTATACAAAAGAGTTTGCCGCCCTGCTCCCCTTCACGATGACCGGCGCACAGCAGCGTGCCGTGCAGGACGGCATCCGCGACATGCAGGGCCCGCACCCGATGAACCGCCTCATTCAGGGCGATGTCGGCAGCGGTAAAACAGCCGTGGCGGCGGCGCTGTGCCACACGGTCATTCAAAACGGATTTCAGGCGGCGCTCATGGCTCCTACGGAAATTCTGGCGGCGCAGCACTACGAGTCCCTCTCCAATCTCCTCGCCCCCTGCGGCATCAAAACGGTGCTCATCACGGGCAGCATGCGCGCCAAAGCAAAACGCGAAGCCATTAAGGGACTCAAGACCGGCGAGATTCAGCTTGCCGTCGGCACGCACGCACTCATCAGTGACGGCGTGGAGTTCTCGTCCCTCGCGCTCGTCATCACGGACGAGCAGCACCGCTTCGGTGTCAATCAGCGCACCGCGCTCGCGAAAAAGGGCAACTTCCCGCACACACTTGTCATGAGCGCCACACCAATCCCCCGCACCTTGGCGCTGATGATTTACGGCGACCTCGACGTTTCCGTTCTAAATGAGCTTCCCCCGGGACGTCAGCCCATCGAAACGTATCTCATCGACCCACCAAAGCGCCGCCGCGCGTTCGGGTACATCAAAAAGCACATCGACGAGGGACGACAGGCGTACATCGTCTGCCCGCTTATCGAAGAGGGCGAAAGCGACGCGGCAAGCATCGCGGCGTATGAAAAGATCGTGCGCGATTACTTCGGTGACATGCCCATCGGCATTCTGCACGGCAAGATGAAGCCGAAGGAAAAGGACGCCGTCATGACCGATTTTGCAGAAAACCGCACGAAATTATTATTGTCCACCACGGTCGTCGAGGTCGGCGTGGACGTGCCGAATGCCGTCATCATGATGATTGAAAACGCCGAACGCTACGGCCTTTCGCAGCTGCACCAGCTGCGCGGACGCGTCGGCCGCGGCAAATACGCCTCCACCTGCATCCTGGTGACGGAAGCACAAAACGATGAAACATTACAGCGCTTAAGGCTCTTTTGCAGCACCACGGACGGCTTCAAGGTCGCGGACGAAGACCTGCGCCTGCGCGGTCCGGGCGATTTCTTCGGCGAGCGCCAGCACGGCCTGCCGAAGCTCAAAATTGCCGATATGTTAAACGACATGCAGATTTTGCAGGAAGCGCAGCAGTGCGCCAAAGAGCTGACCGAGCGCGACCCGGAACTCAGCTCCCCCGCCCTGCGCGGCCTGCGCGCCGAAATGCGCCGGCTCTTTGCATCAAATAACGGCACAGTAACCCTATAATAAAACAAAACAGCTTCCGTTTGGAGAAATCCCAAAACGGAAGCTGTTTTTAATTTTTATCTCTCGTAAAATACTCTTTCACCAAAATCGCAAGCCCAATGAGCGTAACGATAACCGCAAGCACCAGCGGCCAGTTCAAGCCGACCTCGGAGATAGTCGAGAAAAACTGCCCCGGCGGCGTTGACCAACCGCTTACAAGGTTCATGCCGCAGGCAATAAAGATTGCCGCGCCCCATATCGAGCCGATAAGCGCCAAAAATCCGCCGATCAAAACTCTTTTCATCGCATTCTTCCTCTCTTTTTATTCCATAATCAGCTCTTTGTCCTCCGGCAGCTTAAATGGCACCGGCTTCGGCTCCGTCTGGTACCAATATGCCACAGACGTGTAGTCATCGTAGCGCGGGCCCGTCCAGCCGAGGTTATCAATCGTCATTTTAAAGTCCTCATCGAAATAAACCGGGTCTTTCACGTGCCAGCGGTACAGCATAAAACGCTTTTGGTGGTTATACATTTCCTTCGTGTCGCCCAAAATCGCATACAAGCCCGTATAAAGCCCGCTGAACGTCTGGTAGCGGTTGAGGTAAATGTCATTGCCAAAGCCATACGAGCCGCCGAAGTAATCCTCCGTGCCCGTGTAGTTCATCGTGGGGTATGTGTCGCCGTCGATATACATTTTGGCTTCGCCCTCCACCCAGCAGGTGTTGTGCCCGTTCATGCCGGAAGCCAGCGTCACGCCCGCAAAGCAGCCCTTGCCGTGCACGCCGTCCAAGATCACATACGAGCGTCCCTTCTGCACAGGGTGCTCCTGCCGATATGTCGCGTGAAAATAACCGCTGTTTTCGGGAATCTCTCCATACCATCCGGAAATCATATAGAAAAGCGTCTCTGGCTTTTCACCGCGATTTTCCATTGTAATACGGCAGTGTTTTCTGAACGGCATTTCAAAGTAGCTGTTGAACCCGCGCCCCGGCGCGACGAGCATCGCAGCTGAGTTCAAAACCGGGTAATTGCCGTCGCGGTCAGAAAAATTCTCGTCATACGCGCAACCGAAAAATGCCGAAAACGGTGCTTCCACGGACGGCTGTTCATTGTTTTCCCAGTAGATTCGCAGAATAAACGAGTGTCCCACGTAACCCGTGAACCACATGTGCGTCACCATGCCCGGGCCGTCCGTGTCACACAGCGTAACGGTCTCGCCGGGCTGAATCTGAATGCATGGACTCAGCTTTTCACAGTCCTTGGCGCGTGTGCCGCCGCCTTTTGTGCCTGTTGGATTTTCTGCGGAAAACCCAAAGTTTCTGCGGTTTTCCATTTTAAAAAGTGTCATGAAAATGCCTCCTTTATTTTTGTTAGAGTTTAATACTAAGCATTTCTTCAATTGAACCGAGTGCCGCGCGCCCCTCATAAAGTCCCTCGTCATGTAAGGCGAGCAGCGCGGGAACCTCCGCCTTTGTGCGGCTGACGTTGAGCGGCTTTAACGGACGAATGATGACCGCCCTGCCCGCTTTTTCAAGCTTTTCACACAACGCCAACTGGCGGTTATAAATCTCATGACGCGTGCGCATCGCTTCTGCCACAGCAGGGTACTTGCGAAACGCCGCTTTCAAAAACGCCGTGTGCCCAAACGGTTCTTTTTGGTAGCCCTTGTTGCGCGTCAAAACGATCACATGGAACGTGTTGCCGTCTGCAAGCGACTTTTCGATTGGAATCGGGTCACTGATGCCGCCGTCCAAGAGGTCATAGCCCATATAATGCTGAATTTTCGTGATGAGCGGCACGGAGCACGATGCACGCGAAGCCATAAACGGCGCTTTTAGCGTGTCCTTTTCAAACCAAACGGTCTTGCCGTCCGCGCAGTTCATCGCGCCGGTCAAAAAGCGCGTATCCTGCTCATGAAACTTGTCCCAGTCGAAAAAAATGTGCTTTTCCGGCACCGTGCCGAAAATATAATCAAAGTCGAACATCGTGTGCTTTGTCAAAAGATTTCGCGTGCTCACATAGTCGGGGTTCCCGACATAGTGTTCAATGATCTCTCGGCTGCGCCCCGGTTGACCCGATATGTACGAAAGCGCGTTCGCTGCGCCCGCCGAAACGCCGATAATATACGGAAACAGCAGATCTTTTTCCATGAACGCTTCCATCACGCCGCAACTGTAATAGCCGCGCAGGCCGCCGCCCTCTAAAACGAGCGCTGTGCCCTCAGGCAGCCGGCGCGAAAGCGTCTTGCCGGGAATCGGCTGCAATGTATAATCGGTCACAAATCTCACCCTCTTTGTGCTCATCATACAATATCAAGTTAAAAAAGTCAAGGAGGAAAGCCGCAGCTTCCTCCTTGCAACAAAACGGTTCAGTTTAGAGTTTCAAGCATCTCTTCAAGCTCCTCCGGGCTCCAATCTTCGCCGAGCGCAAACACGGCTTTGTGAAACACAAAAAGTTCGTCTTCGCCCAACTCACCGCTTTCGAGCTTGCAAAGCATCCCCGGCGCGATTTCAATCAACCGTTCGGTGATGGCAAATTTCTGCTTCCGCACAGCCTCCCGCGCGTTGCGCACAGTGCCGAAATCTAAATCGCTCGTGCTGCCGCACGGCATGGCGCAATACGCACAGTCCGGCGCAATGCGGTTTTTCTCTGCGTGGGCGCACGCCAGCATGTTCTGCAACGCCGTTTCATCATCCTCCGCAAGCGCGGCAAAGCCCTCAAAAAGCGCTCTGTCCGTTTCCACGGTCTTCGCGTTTTTCTGCTCCGCGCGGACAACGCCCACAAGCGCCCCCAGCAGCGCATCCCACGTTTGATTTCCCGTCCTCATTCTACGAGACTGCCGTCGGTCGCGATGACCTTCACCTGCCACGGGATGAACTTGCCGCTCGCCTTCAGTGCGTTCACTGCTGCTCGCTCAAGGCCGCCGCAGCACGGCACCTGCATGCGCACAATTGTCAGGCTCTTGATGTCGTTCTGACGGATGATCTCCGTCAGCTTTTCGGTGTAATCGCCCTCATCGAGCTTCGGGCAGCCGATGAGCACTTTTCGGTTGTGCACAAAATCGCGGTGAAAATCACCGTACGCATACGCCGTGCAATCCGCCGCAATCAGCAGGTTCGCGCCGTCAAAATACGGGGCGCGGATCGGCGCTAATTTGATCTGCACCGGCCACTGGCGCAGCTCGGATTCAATCTTGCCGCCGACCGCACTGTTATCCGTATTTACAGACTTTCTCTCAATAGCGCGTGCCATGCTGCCCGGGCAACCGGTGAACTTCGGCGTGCCGAGCTTTTCTGCCATTTCCTCTGCCTCTTTCTTCGCGGCTTTCTCTGCCATAGCCATTTTCACGGCTTCCTCGTCAAACGCCGCCGCTTCGCGCTCCACAAAGGAGATTGCGTTCGTGGGACATGCAGGCAGGCAGTTGCCGAGGCCGTCGCAGTAATCGTCGCGCAGCAGCTTCGCCTTACCGTTTACAATGCCGATGGCGCCCTCCTGACAGGCATTCGCGCACAGGCCGCAGCCGTTGCATTTTTCTTCATCAAAGTGAACGATGGTGCGGATCATATTCAAAATTCCTTCCTATTTTTAAATTTTGCAAAAGCCACAAGGTTTTCTCTTGACTTTACGAACACAGTATACTACGATTAGGCTGTAAAGTATGTTGTTATAACAACGAAGATTGAAAAAAGGAGGCTATTTTACGGATTACAGCATCTTAGGGCGCTCGCCTCTGTTTCGGGGCATCCCCGCAGGCGATTTCGGCGTTTTGCTCGAGCACCTAAAAGCGGAAACGCGCAGCTATAAAAAGGGCGATCTCATCTGCCACGCGGGCGAGCACACAAACGCGCTCGGCATCGTGCTCACGGGCAGCGTGACGATTGAAAGCGACGACATTTTCGGCAACCGCAGTGTTCTCGATAAAGTCGGTCCCGGGCAGGTCTTTGCAGAGACCTATGCCTGTGTGCCGAATGAACCGATGCTCGTCAATGTCGCCGCCGCAGAAAACTGCACCGTGTTGTTTTTGAAAACCGCGCAGATTCTCTCCCCGTGCCCCGTAAACTGCAGGCACCACGGCAAGCTGATTGAAAACCTGCTGCTCGTCAGCGCGCAGAAAAACCTGTCGCTTTCGCGCCGCATTTTCCACACCGCACCGAAAACGATACGCGGGCGACTCATTTCATACCTGTCGTTTCAGGCCATCCGCGAAAACAGCGACAGCTTCACAATCCCGTTCAATCGCCAGCAGCTTGCGGATTACCTCAGCGTAGACCGCAGCGCACTTTCCAAAGAAATGGGCAAAATGCGCGACGAAGGCATTTTAAACTTCTCCAAAAATCATTTTGAACTCAAGCGCACAAGCTGACGGAAAGCGAGACGAATAAAGTCTTTGTTCAAACTTTCTTCGAGAAAGTTTGCGGGTTTTTAGGGCAGGCCCTAAATCGTCGTCCGCAGACGACGAAATCTTTTTGCGTTCGCAAAAACTAGGAAGGTAGTTTGGAACGTCCGGAGGACGTTCCAAACGTAGGAAACCCAGTTGCATGGGTTTCCTAAAGGACTTGCCAAAGCAAGTCCTTAGAAAAATCACCACCTCACAGTAAATTATAGAAAGGACTTATCTTCATGAAAAACATTTTCTTCCGCACCACGTCTCTTTGGGCGTCCGTCCTTTACATGGCGCTCGGCCTTGTGCTCACGTTTTGGCCGGGCATGTCCGGCACCGTCTTTTGCTGGGGCATCGCCGCTGCACTCATTTTGTACGCCGCACATAGCTTCTGGTATTTTATAAAAGCCAGAAACCTTGGCTTCACTGCAAGCGGCACGCTCGTCATCGGCATTCTCTGCCTTGCGTTCGGTATTTTCTGCTTTTCCCGCCCGTACGTCGTCCTCTCTTTCCTGCCCATCGCGCTCGGCATCATGCTGCTTGTAGACGGCATCGGAAAAATGCCGCTCGCCGTTGATGCCCTCTCGGTGTACAGCCCCTACCGCTTCTGGGTACTCATCTCCGCCGTACTGCCGCTCATTCTCGGCATCGTGCTGCTCGTAAATCCGTTCCGTGCCGCAAAAGCCGCCATCATGTTCTTTGGCATCAGCATTTTAGCAGACGGTCTCTTTGAGCTCATCACCTACATCCAGCAGCGCCGCGCAGAAAAATCCGAGTACAAGGACATCCGCTAAACAACCTTTTTGCAATAACAGGCAACACATACCGTTTGACCGAATGCACGTCGCGTGGTATAGTATGCTTGTAATATTCTGTATGGAGGTACAAACATGAACCCGAACATTGAAAAGGCGTTTCACGATTACGAAGCGCTCATCGCAAAAGAGAACAAGCCTGCCGCTTTTTACAACGGCATTTACACGCGTTACAAGAATCCTGTCCTCACCCGCGACCACATTCCGCCGTTCTGGAAATTTGACCTGAACGAGGAGACAAATCCGCTGGGTCTTGAGCGTCTCGGCGTGAACGCCGTCATGAACTCCGGCGCCATCAAGCTGAACGGTCAGTACTGCCTCGTCGCCCGCGTAGAAGGCAATGACAGAAAGTCCTTCTTCGCCGTCGCGCGCAGCAATAACCCTGTGCAGGGCTTCCGCTTTGATGATTACCCGGTCATCCTGCCGGACACCTCCCCCGAGGAAACGAACGTCTACGATATGCGTTTGACGCAACACGAAGACGGCTATATCTACGGCGTGTTCTGCAGCGAAAGCAAGGATAAGACCGTGAACGACCTCTCCGCCGCATTCGCCGCTGCCGGCATTGTCCGCACAAAGGATCTCGTCAACTGGGAGCGCCTGCCGGACCTCAAGACGAAATCTCCCCAGCAGCGCAACTGCGTGCTGCACCCGGAATTCGTCAACGGCAAGTATGCGTTCTACACCCGCCCACAGGACAGCTTCATTGAAGCCGGCGACCAGGGCGGCGTCAGCTTCGGTCTATGCGACGACATCACAAACGCTGTCATCGACGAAGAAAAAGTCGTCAGTCCGCGCCGCTACCACACCATCACCGAGTCCAAAAACGGCGCCGGCGCTGTGCCGATCAAGACCGAAAAGGGCTGGATCCACCTTGCACACGGCGTGCGCAACACCGCCGCCGGCCTGCGCTACGTGCTGTATGTCTTCGTGACCGACCTGCAGGACCCCGCAAAGCTCATCGCAGAACCGGGCGGCTTCTTCATCGCCCCGCTGGGCAAAGAGCGCGTCGGCGATGTTTCCAATGTCGTGTTCACGAACGGTGCCATCGCTGATGACGACGGCAAGGTCTACGTCTACTACGCTTCCTCCGATACACGCATGCACGTCGCGGAGACGAGCATTGCACAGCTGCTCGACTATGCGTTCGGCACCCCGGCCGACCCGCTGCGTTCCGCAGACTGCGTCCGCCAGCGCTGTGCCCTCATCGAGAAAAATCTCGAATATATGAAAGCGCACAAATAATTTCTCTTAAAGCATAAATAAACGAAGCACCGTGTCCTTGTGAGGCGCGGTGCTTTTGTTTTGAATATATTCGTTTACTTCGTAATTTTCAGCTCGCCGTTCCAGACCTTGCTGCCGCTTTCCTCAACGTAAAGCTTCACTTTACTCTCTTCCGGCGCAAACTGCATTTTGCGGTTCCAGATGCTCAGTGCGTCACAGTCAAGCTTCAGTTCTACCGTCTTCTTTTCGCCGGGCTGGAGATACACCTTCTCAAACGCTTTCAGCTCGCGCACGCGGCGGACGATTGTGCCGCTCACGCCCTGAATGTACAGCTGCACCGTCGCATGGCCCGCCGTGCTGCCGGTGTTTTCCACCTCGCACGTCACGGTATGCGCTTTTCCGTTTTCAAGTGCCGCAATAGAAATTTCCGGCGTGCCGTCCTTTACGGTCGTCTTGAACGTCGTAGTGCAAACCGAAGCCGAACGGGTACAGCGGCGTGTTCTCCAAATCGCGGTAGCGCATCACATCGTAGGAAGCGCGGGCGTTGTAGTACACCGGCAGTTGTCCCGTTGTGCGCGGCACAGAAACCGGCAGGCAGCCGCACGGATCTGCCGCGCCGCTCAAAACTTCCGCAATGGCCGTGCCGCCCCACGGGCCCGGATAGAACGACCACAGCACCGCATCGCTCTTTTCCGCAATCTCGGGGATAGCATGCGGGCGGCCGGAAACAAGCACCGTCACGACCGACTTGCCGCTTTCAAACACGGCATTTGCCAGCTCGTTCTGCGCGCCCGGCAGACGCACATCAGAGGTATCCACGCCCTCGCCGCAATCCATCTGCAATTTCGTACCGACGATTGCCGCGCCGTTCGTGTCAAACTCTGCGCCCGCAAAGCGGCTTGAAGAACCGCCCAGCGCCAAAATGACGAGGTCGCTCTCCTCCGCAAGCTTCTCCGCCTCCGCAATACCGGAAGTATCGTCGTCGCAGATCGTGCAGCCGAGCGCATAGCGTACATCGGCGTTCTTAAATTCGTTCCGAATGCCGTCAAGCACCGTCACACCCACACCGTCACGCAGCGGCGGTGTGTAGTCGCCAAGCTGCTGATACAGCGCGTCCGCGTTCGGGCCAATGACTGCAATACGCAGCTTCTTCTCCTTTTTCAGCGGCAGAACACCGTTGTTTTTGAGCAGCACTGCCGACTGCCGCGCAATTTCAAGGCTCTGCGGAAACGTTTTCGGCACATTGTATTCCGTCAGCGGCTTTTCTTCAAGGTACGGGTGCTCAAACAACCCGCGCGCAAATTTCAGCTCCAGCACGCGAAGAACCGCCTTGTCGAGCGTTTCTTCGGAAACGAGCCCGCGCTCCACGGCTTCTTCCAGGTACGGGAAGCTGTCGTCCCACAGGCTCACGTCCACGCCTGCATTTAAAGCATACGCGGCGTTTGCCGCCTTGTCGTTACCCGTCAGCATACTGAGACGGTCAATCGCTACGCCGTCCGCCATCACGATGCCGTCAAAACCAAGCCCCTCGCGCAGCACGTCCTTTAAAAGCCACTCATTCGCATGGCACGGCACACCGTCAATCTCATTATATGCTGCCATCACACCCGTCGCGCCCGCTTTCACGGCCTCCTTCATCGCGGGCAGATGAATTTCGCGCAGCTCACGCTCGCCGATGCGCGCCGCACTAGCGTTTACGCCGCCGGTCGTTTCGCCCTGTGCGCAGAAGTGCTTCGCAACAACCTCCAAACCGGCGCTCGCACAGCCCTTCACCGCCGCAGCAGCGTTCTGACCGCAGAGGTACGGATCTTCGCCGTAGCACTCTTCGCTTCTGCCCCAGCGCGGGTCACGCAGAATGTCCAGCATGGAAACGAGCGCAAAATCCACGCCCATTTCTTTTTGCTGCTCGCCAACGACCTTAAAGCCCTCTTCAACGAGCTTCGGGTTCCACGCTGCGCCCATGCCGAGGTTCACCGGCAGCAAATAGCCGTCGAGCGCCTGGTGGCCGTGCGGGCACTCGCTGCTCATCAGCATCGGAATGCCGAAGCGAGAGTGCTCCAGTACATAGTGCTGCGCCAGATTATAGGCGCGGATTGCGTTCACGCCGGTAAGGCCGGTCGTATAATCCTTATTCGCCCACGGGTCTGCGCGGTATAAGCCGTAAAGCACACCGAGGCCGCCCCATTTTTCCACTTCTTCTTTAAAGCTGTCCGCAAGCTCCACGCGCTCGCCGTTGCAGGTGTAGCTCTGAAAGCCGTAAAGCTTCTGATTCACCTGACCGACCTTTTCGCGCAGCGTCAGGCGCGGCAGCAGGTCTTCCGCACGCTCTTTCGGGGAAAGCGCACTGTCTTTAAATTTTTCTTTCATTTTTATTGTCCTCTCCATTGAAACTGTCAACCGATGCAAAACTCAGTTGTGCGTACATGTTAAAGCATAGCACACCTTTGCACGGTTGACAAGGAAGAAAATCAAACGAATTTTTCGTACAGCTTTCACGGAATTTCATCACTTTTCTTTTTGCGTATCCTGTGTTATACTATAAAAAAGCATCCATGACCGAAGGAGCACCCCTATGAATCCAAAAAAATTCCCCATGCCCACCGGCATGCTCTTAAAAACCGACGATGAAGAAAAATTCCTTCCGTTTCACAATCCAACTACCTATAAAGACATCACCGTCGAGTTAAAGCCGAACGGCGAAGCTCTGCGCGTATACGTCACCGCTGACACAACGCCCGTGCAGCGCGTCACGCTCTACTTCGCGGACCCGCTGCCCGAAAAAGCGCAGGTTTTAGGCGGTGTTTGGGAGCGCGGCTACGGCGACTATGAATGGCGCGGTTATGTCCCCCATCGCGTCATGCCGTGGTACTTCTTCCTGCAGAGCGGCAACAAGACCGAAGCCTTCGGCGTGCACACGCAGCCCGCTGCCATGTGCTGGTGGACAGCCGAAAGCACCGGGTACAGCGTATATCTCGACGTGCGCTGCGGCGGTCTCGGCGTGCGCTTAAACGGCCGCACCCTCTGCGCTGCGGAGCTTTGCCGCGCAGAATACGAAGACGCCGATGGCTTTACTGCCATGGGTGAATTTTTCTCCGTTTTGAGCCCGAACCCCATTCTGCCGAAATCTCCCGTCTACGGCGCGAATAACTGGTACCATGCCTACGGGCATGCCACGGAAGATGACGTTCTGCGCGAAGCGAAGGCCCTCGCCGAACGCACCGAGGGGCTCGCAAACCGCCCGTGGTTCATCATCGACGACTGCTGGCAAATTGACCGTGCGGATAACTACAACGGCGGCCCGTGGCGCGCGGGCAACAAGGGCTTTCCGGACATGCCGGGCCTCGCCAAAAAGCTGCGCGAATCCGGCATACAGCCGGGCATCTGGGTACGTTTATTATGGGATCACAGCGAAAGTATTCCCGCCTCTTGGCGCTCGAAGCGTGACCCCGAATACCTCGACCCCTCCGTGCCCGAAGTGCTCGACCACATCGCAGAGGACATCCGCACCGTCTCAAGCTGGGGTTACAAGCTCATCAAGCACGATTTCACTTCCTACGACGTACTCGGCCGTTGGGGCTTTGAAATGGGCGACGAGCTCACGGACAGCGGTTGGCGCTTTGCGGACGAGACCCGCACGACGGCCGAAATTTTAATTGAATTATATAAACGCATCTTAGCTGCCGCGGGTGACGCCATGGTTATGGGCTGCAACTGCTTCGGCCACCTCGGCGCTGGGCTCATGCACCTCAATCGCACCGGCGATGACGTCAGCGGCAAGCTCTGGGCACGTACGCGCCGCATGGGCATGAACACATTGGCATTCACCGCGCCGATGCACGACCGCTTCTTCGCCATTGATGCCGACTGCGTACCGCTCACCGATGCCATCGACGAAACGCTCGGCATGCGCTGGCTGGAGCTTGTGGCAAAAAGCGGTACACCCACGCTGCTCTCCGTTCCGGCTTCCTATTTAAACGGCGAGCGCAAAGCCATCATCCGCGACGCTTTCCGCCGCGCAAGTCAGCCCCAGCCCACCGCGCGCCCGCTCGATTGGCACGAGACCACCTGCCCCGCCGTGTGGAAGCTCGGCGAGGAAACAAAACACTTTGACTGGACAGAGCCGTGCGGCATTCTGACCGGCAGCATTTAAAGGAACTTTCATGAACAAATTAGACAGAACGGCTTTTTTGCCTGTTTCAAAAGAAGATATGGCGGTACGCGGCATCGAACAGCTCGATTTCGTGTACATCAGCGGCGATGCCTACGTCGACCACCCGTCGTTCGGCACGGCGATCATCTCCCGCATTCTCGAAGCAAACGGTTTCACGGTCGGCATTATCGCACAGCCGAACTGGCGCGACCCCGAAAGTGTGTGCACACTCGGCGAGCCAAAACTTGGCTTTCTCGTTTCCGCCGGCAATATGGATTCCATGGTGAACCACTATTCCGTCGCCAAAAAGCGCCGCCGCAGCGACTTTTTCTCCCCCGGCGGCAAAATGGGCCTGCGCCCGGATTACGCCGTCATCGTATATTCCAACCTCATCCGCCGCACGTTTAAGAAAACGCCCATCATCATCGGCGGCATCGAGGCCAGCCTGCGCCGCCTTGCGCATTATGATTACTGGTCGGACAAAATGAAGCGCTCCGTCCTGCTCGATTCCGGCGCGGATATCATTTCCTATGGCATGGGCGAGCGCTCCATCGTCGAGATTGCCGAAGCCCTGCGCAGCGGCATCCCCGTGCAGGAGCTCACGTTCATCCGCGGTACCGTGTATAAAACGCACACCGCGCCCGACGGCGACGATGTGCTCCACCTCCCCGGCTTCGATAAAATTTCCACCAGTAAAGAGCTGTACGCGAAAAGCTTTTACAATCAGTATCTCAACACCGACCCGTTCACGGCGAAAACGCTCGTCGAGCCCTACCCGGACGATCACCTGTTCGTCGTGCAGAATCCTCCGCAGATGCCGCTTTCGACCGAAGAAATGGATGACACCTACGCCCTGCCCTATACGCGCACCTATCACCCGGATTACGAAGCCCTCGGCGGCATCCCCGCCATTGAAGAAGTGAAATTCAGTCTTGCCAGCTGCCGCGGGTGCTTCGGCGCATGCAGCTTCTGCGCGCTGACGTTCCACCAGGGCCGCATCATTCAGTCCCGCAGCCACGAATCGCTTTTGGAAGAAGCGAAAAAAATGACCGAGGATCCCGATTTTAAAGGCTACATTCACGACGTCGGCGGCCCCACGGCAAACTTCCGCAAGCCCGCCTGCAAAAAACAGATGAAGGTCGGCGTGTGTAAAAACCGCCAATGCCTGTTCCCGGAGCCATGTCCCAACATGGAGATCGACCACACGGATTACGTTTCCCTCCTGCGCAAGCTGCGCGCATTGCCCAAAGTGAAAAAGGTCTTTGTGCGCTCCGGCATTCGGTTCGATTACCTCATCAATGACAAAGACGAAACGTTCTTCCGCGAGCTTGTTAAATACCACGTCAGCGGCCAGCTCAAAGTCGCACCGGAGCATATTTCCGACGGCGTGCTGCGCATGATGGGTAAGCCGCAGAATTCCGTCTATCGCCGCTTCGTCAAGCGCTACAAAGAGCTGAACGAAGAAATGCACCTCAACCAGTACCTCGTGCCGTACCTCATGTCCTCGCATCCCGGCTCCACCTTACAGGACGCCGTAAAGCTCGCGGAATATCTGCGCGACCTCGGCTATATGCCGGAGCAGGTGCAGGACTTCTACCCCACCCCGTCCACGATCTCGACCTGCATGTACTACACGGGGCTCGACCCGCGCACAATGAAGCCTGTATACGTCGCGCGCGACCCGCACGAAAAAGCGATGCAGCGCGCGCTCATCCAGTACCGTGACCCGAAAAATTACGACCTCGTCACAGAAGCGCTCATCAAAGCGAATCGCCGCGACCTCATTGGCACAGGCAAAAACTGCCTCTTGCGCCCCCGCCACGGCGATACCCGTTTTGCTCCCCCAAAGCCCGCCGCAAACAGCAATAAACCGTTTGACGGTAAAAACAAAAACGGCGCAAAGCACGGCAGAACGAGTCAACCGCCGGCGCCCCAAAGCCGCCGTTGGACAGGCGAGCCGCCCAAAAAGCGCGGCAAACGATAATGTAAGACAGCAAAAAGCTCTGCATCGAATTTCAGGTGCAGAGCTTTTGTCATTGTTTTACAATTTAATACAAACCCGGCTTGCAGAGAATCTCGTGAATTTTCGTGTCAAGACAGTCTGCCGTATACGCCGGCGTGATGATACACGCGGTGTCCGCACCACGCGCCGAGCCGCCCACACAGACAACCGGCTTATTAAACTCAATCGCGCCGTTATCCAGCGCCATCATGGCGATCTCCACGCAAACCTTCGTGCCCTGTCCGAACATGCGCAGCGTGTGCGCCATGATCTCCACCGGGTACGCGCCGTTAAATTTACGACTGATGCCGCGTTCCGCACCGCTCAAAGCGTGCGCGGCATGAATGATATGCACACCGGCTGCGGTCAACTCCGCGCGCCGCTCGTCCGTCATGGTGTTCACGCCCTGCTTCGGGTAGCCGTACGCCTACCCCACCATAACCATCGGCACATTTGTCCCGAGCGCTTCCTGCATTTTGATGAGTTCTATAAGCGTGTCGCCCGCGTTCGAAGCCACCACAAGCGTCGTTCCGCGCTCCTTTGCGGCGTTTAAAGCAATGCGCAGCGTCTCCAAGGTATTCTCTTTGCCTTTATTTTCAAAAATCATTTTTATTTACCTCGCCAGTCATTTCGGGTCTTCCAAAATCGCGTAGCTCACAAATGCAAACCGCATGCTGTCTCCGGCCCAGGAGTTCACGTTGATCGAACCCTGCCCGCCAAACAGCGACAGAATTTTGTGCTGATTTTCGCCGTCCGCATCCATCAGCCACAGCTCCACCGGCATGTTCGGCAGGTGCTCGTGCGGCTCCAGCTGCTCCGGGCCGTAGGAAATATAGACCACCCGTTTTCCGTCCGGAGATACATGCGGGAACCAGTTGTTCCGCCGGTTTTCGGTGATCTGCGTCTGCTCGCCGCCGTCCCGCTCCATGCGCCAAACCTGCATCAAGCCGGAGTTTGTAGCGTTATACCAAATGTACTTTCCGTCCGGGGAATACTCCGGGCCGTCGTTAAAGCCACCCTTTGTCAGTCGCTTTTCCGCGCCGCCGTTCACCGGGATCGTGTATACGTCCACTTCCTGCCTGCCGTCGATGTCGCGGAAAGCGCAGTAGGCCATCTCCGTGCCGTCCGGCGACCAGCCGTGCAAAAAACTCGGGCTGTTCGGCGTCACCAGACGAGGCTCACCGCCTTTCATCGGCACGATATAAACACGGGAAGTAAAGTCTCCGTTGTCAAACGTCATGTGGCTGACCGCAAGCTCCGTTTCGTCCGGGGAGACTACATGGTCGTTGTTGCATTGGTCGCAGCTGCCGGTGTCGAGCAGCCGTTCCGTGTTCGTGTTGAGGTCATAGGCATACATGTGCCCCTCGGCGTTATAAAGAATGGTATCGCTGTTTTTCAGCCAGTTCGGCGCTTCAATCACGCGGTCAAAACTTGCCACTGTGCGCACCGCGCCAGTCTTCACGTCGTAAACATTCAAAAAGCTCACCGTGTCTTTTCGGTTTTGGGCAAACCCGTTCAGCATCTGACAAACTTTTTGAAGCTCGCCCGGCACATCGGAGCCAAAGTGCTCCTGATCGACAAGCTGCGGAATGTCCCGACTCCGGGCAAAACGGAAGCACGCGGCAAGGTTCACGTTGCCCGTGCCCACCGGCACGTCAATCGGCTCGCGGCCCGCACCGAAATCCTTGTGGTGCACGGACTGCACCCGCGCCGCGTTGCGCTCCAAAAATGCGGCCGGGTCTTCTCCGCCAAACTGCACCCAGCCCACGTCCACCTGTGCGCCTACCTTGCCCATGCAAAGGTCAAGCAAGTGTTCATACGCCGTCTTGCCCGCGATTTTCGCCTGAATATCCCCGGCTTCATTGTGCAGCAGCAACCGAACGCCGAACGTCTCCAGCATATCTGCCGCTTTCATATAGTTCAGCGCCGTCTGCTGCAAGATACTTTCCGTACTGTTCTCCGGCGTTTTCACCACAAACTGCTTCAGCCCGGTCTTCTCCGCAATCGCCTTCAGCTTATCCATAGACTGTACCAAATTCTCCGCAAAAACATGGATTGATACAATCCGCAGGCCCATATCCCGAATTTCTTCGACATGTGCAAGCAGCCAGTCTGCGGGCCAGATCACGCCTTCCGGGCCGAGGATTGGCCCCGTCGTCACGCAGGGTTCAATTTCTGCAATACCGGCCTTTGCCAACGCAGCAAGCTTTTCCAAAACCTCGCCCTGCATGTTGTTGAGCGGGCCGTAAAGCTGCACACCAAATTTCATGCTTTCAACTCCCCCAGATTATAATGGGATCTTACGCCTCCGGCGTGTGGTCGTATTCAAACTCGCACTTCGAAAGCCATTCCTTCGCCATCAGCGTCGCGCCAATCTGGTTCGGGTGCACGCGGTCCCATGCGATGAGTGAGGAGTGTTTATACTGCAAAAACTTGTCATACACCGCTTGGAAGTTCACAAAACGGCAGCCGTATTCTTCGGCAAGGCGCTCGCAGATGTCCACATATTCCTGCATTCTGGCACGCATAAAGTCGCTCTTGTTCGGCTCCATGTAGTACGGCGTGCAGACGATAACGCCCTTCGCAACCATTTTCGCCTGCTCAATCATCGTGCGCAGGTTTTCTTCATATTCCACCGGATCGACCGCCTGGTCGGTGAGCGCCGGAGAATCAAACTGCCGCCACACATCATTGATGCCGATGCAGATAGACACCCACTGCGGGTTCAAGGAAAGCACGTCGCGCTCATAGCGCGCAAGCAGGTCTTTCGACGTATTGCCGCTGATGCCGGAGTTCGTAAAACGAATGCTCAGCTCCGGGTAAGTCGCCGTCACAAGGCTCTCGATGACGCGCGGATAGCCGTGACCCATGTTGTCAAACAAGCCCTCGCCCACCGGCTGTGCGCTGCCCATATCCGTTACGGAATCCCCTGCAAAAATAATGCGATCCATATTTTCAAAAATCATGGTAAACTCCCCCTAAAAGAGTAAATTTCTGGTTATATTATAATCGGATTTCTACAAAATTACAAGGGCACTGTGCAAAATACCTACCATATTGACAAAGACCCGCAGCTGACGCAAAATGTGAAATGAAATAAATCTCACGCGCCGCAGCGCATTTCACAACAACCGTAGGTTGTTTTTTCACTATACCGAAGGTATATTTCACAAATCCCGAAGGAATTTATTTCACAGAAAAAAGGACCTTGCATTTTGCAAAGTCCTTTTTTCTGGTGGAGGAGGGTGGATTCGAACCACCGAAGCTAGAAGCAGCAGATTTACAGTCTGTCCCCTTTGGCCACTCGGGAACTCCTCCATATACAGAGCTGCGTAAACGCAAACTCATATTATAAAAACGGGAAACCCGTTTGTTGCAAGACGAACACACTGCTCGCTTGAGACAATCGTTATTATAATACATCGGTGTGCAAAAGTCAACCCTGTTTTTGCGAAAATTTGTGTTTTTTCGCGGGGGAAAGACTTTGCGGTTCTGGTTTGGCTTGACATCATCGCTTTGGGGCGGTATACTGTATTTATTGCGGCAGGAAGCTGCGAGGGCGTTGGAGCGCCGGATCTTTTTTATAGGATTAAATTGTGCCAGCGGAGGCGCGCGGACTGTATGGGGTTCGTGCGCCTTTTTGATTTTAGGAGGAATCTGCATGAAGACTTTGTATTTTGACTGCGGCATGGGTGCGGCGGGCGACATGCTTTCGGCGGCGCTTTTAGAACTGTTTGACGACAAACAGGCAATGCTCGACGAGCTGAACGCGCTCGGTATCCCCGGTGTGGAATTTAAGGCGGAAGTGAGCACGAAATGCGGCATCAACGGCACGCATCTTTCCGTTACGGTGAACGGCGAGGCGGAAGAAAGCGCTGACGTGCACGACCACGAACATCACGCTCACGACCATGTACACGAACATGAGCATCACCACGAGCACGATCACGAACATACGCATGAGCACGAACACGACCACGGGCATCACCATCACAGCAGCATGGCGGATATCGAGCATATCATCGGGCATCTGCCGTTGGAGGATGCGGTGCGTGCAGACGTGATTGCGGTGTATAAGCTCATCGCGGAGGCGGAGAGCCATGCGCATGGCATGCCGGTTTCGGAGATCCACTTCCATGAAGTCGGCACGATGGACGCGGTGGCGGACATTACGGCGGCGTGCTTGCTCATCCGCAAGCTTGCGCCGGAGAAGATTGTTGCATCACCGGTGCATGTAGGCGCGGGAAAGGTGCGCTGTGCACACGGTGTGCTGCCTGTTCCGGCCCCGGCTACGGCATATATTCTGCGCGACGTGCCGATCTACGGCGGGCGCATTCAGGGTGAGCTTTGCACGCCGACGGGCGCGGCTTTGCTGAAGCACTTTGCGGCAGAGTTCGGCGATATGCCGGTTATGCGCGTGCAGCGCGTGGGTTACGGCATGGGCAAGAAGGACTTTGAAGCGGCGAACTGTGTGCGCGCGATGCTGGGCGAAACCGGCGACGGCGCGGACTCCGTTTACGAGCTGAACTGCAACATCGACGATATGACCGCTGAGACGATTGGCTTTGCGGCGGAGAAGATTCGCGAGGCGGGCGCAGTGG
>ENA-ORSM01001040-ORSM01001040.1-human-gut-metagenome-genome-assembly--contig:-NODE-1040-length-22963-cov-3.665139_pt1 | contig 22963 bp, 20 predicted proteins | sample MGYA00241903_ERZ509170 | MGnify/ENA primary metagenome ERZ509170 (study PRJEB26280, sample SAMEA2338784) | human gut metagenome | biome: human gut; feature: human-associated habitat; material: faeces...
AAAAGCCAAGCTTCCCGTTTTTCAGCGCATCGGCCACGGCCTGCTCGTCCACCAGCAAACGGGGAAGTAAAGATGGAGTACAAGGAAAGCTTTTGTAATTTAATCCATGGTACAAGTTACGAATCAGCTACCAAAATTTTAAAAGATGGATTTAAAATTAGTGGTGATGATACTAGTTGGTGTGGAAAAGGAGTTTATTTTTATGATGTGAAATCAAAAGCTTGGTGGTCTGCCAACAGAACGTGCGCAGATTTAAAGAAGCGTACTGGTATAAAGCACAAATCTGCTATAGTATTTGCAGATATTAAAGATTTAGCCAAGAATGATATTTTTGATTTACGATCGCATTCTGATTTATTAGATTTTAAAATCTTCGTAGATAAACTTTTAAAAAGTAGTGGCGGTATACTTAGAATTTCAGAATTACAAAATGATGAAGAAAGAATAATTGCTTTCAGATCTATGTTAATTTCATATTATACTAATAGTGTTAATAAAAAATTAGTTATTGGTACATTTAAACAACGAGAACAAAGTTCATATAATGATGCTGTAAATTTTGCAGAATCTTTAAATTTAATTTTTGGAGCTGAAACCATTTATTGTGTAAAGGATATCAACATTCTCAGTAATCTTAGAATAGGGGGTAATTAAGATGACAAAATTATTAGAACAGTTCATACAGTATGCAAAAGAAGAATTTGGTTATACTGTTACATGTGAAAAATCCACAACACCTGATACATTTGAAACTTTTTTTGGTAACCCCTTATCGGAAAATGATACTACTGTTTATGTACAATCTTACGAAAATACAAATTTAAACTGTGAAATATGTGAACATAGTTTTAATGTGGATTTCAAATCACAAACAGAATTATTTTATGCAGCATAAGGAGAAAATTCATGGATATAAATTCTATAAAATCAAATCTTGAGATGAATAATTTTTATTTTTCAAATTATTCTTTTATAAGAGAAAAATGTATTTCTGATGGAAAATATAATATAAGTGTAGAGAAACATATAAAGAAGATTAATATACATGAATATCATGTAATCTTACAAACTTCAATAAAGAAAAGCGATATTTCATTAAATGTTATTGCTGAGGCTGATTTTGATTTTAATTCCCCAACAACTTTAAATGAGGAAAAAATTATTAAACAAAATGCTGTTGCAATAATGTTTCCTTTTATCAGAAGTCAAATAACATTAATGACTTCACAACCTGGAATGACTCCAATAGTTTTACCTACAATTAATACAGCGAAACTTTAATTCAGTTTAACACAGACAAAAACATTAACCCAGGAGATCAAAGTGCAATTTAGTCTAGTACTTCTGACAAAGTACACTATCTTCAAATCACGATGGTGAAGCAGAATTTAGCACGTAAATTTCTCAAAGTCTTTAGCCAAGAAAAACAATCCCAGAAGATGTTAAAGGCTTTTGGGATTGTTCTTTATCCAGTTTTATCCCAGCGAACTCCCTAATGGCTTTAGTCCAGTATTTAAGCCTTTAGCAAAGTATCTCTCACAAACTAAAGTGTAATAGCGTAGTAGTAAATCACACTTTATCCTAACAGCACTTATAATTTACTAAAATAACAAAACATGATAAAATGGAGGTAAATTATGAGAGAGGAAATATTGAGCATTAAAACTAAAAGGAGAAGTGACTTTCCCAGATTCTTTTTAAATATCAACACCAAGTCCCGAAGAGTGCCTTTAAATAACTCTTCAATAAAGACTTAATGACTCTTTACACAGAACAACTCGTGTGCTAAAATGGTAATAGTAAACCACGCTTTAGCCAAGTCTTCACTATAAACTTCTAAAAACAAAAGGAGAGTAATAATTATGAAAAAAAGATTTTTATTGGTCGGAGCTTTATCCACGACACTAACTTTCGGAGGACTTTTCACACCAAAGTTAGTCAACGCAGCTACACCGACTACTCAGGCTGAAGAGGAAAATAACGATTATTATGTGCTCCCAAATGGGGAGCATTTTTTGACTAAAAGAACCCTTAAGAATGGAAAGACATTGGAGTTTTATGATGTGAAGCCTTATGAAGATAGTAAAGGAGTTGATTGTAAAGCCCTTTATGATGGTGAAGAATTTAAACTTATTGATTATAATTTAGAGACTGATTACGCTGATATTACAAACCCTGGGTATGACTATAAAGATAAATCAACTCAAAAATTCAGAGTACGTGCTACCCCAGAAACTTACTTTCCAGCACTCACGGCAACCAAAAAAGTGAATGACTTAATTCAAAAATACAAAGACCCAAGTAAGAGTATGCTGCCAGAGAACGTGGATAAAACATCAGAGATGTTCTTAGAAATGAAATCTTGTGCTGACGAAGCCATCAAGGATTGCAAGACCGAGTATGAGAAGATAATAGCATTGGATAAGTACGTTAATAACTATCTCACGTATGATATAAAAAGTAAAGGTATTTCTTTAGAAAAAGCTTGGAAAGAGAAAAAAGGTGTGTGTGAGCATTATGCTAAAATAATGCAAAGATTTTGTCAGATTGAAGGTATACCATCTAGTTATGTTTCAAGTGCTAAACATGCTTGTGTTTTTTCTTATGACTCTGAAAATAAAAGATGGGTACTTAGTGATCCAACTGGATATTTAGCGGATTGGGATGTGCACTCTTGGGCAAATCAAATTGATATGGTATTTGATAATAACAGTTATCTCAAAAAAGATAATTGTTATTTTACCTTAGACTATGACAAGAATAATCCAAATAGTGATACAGATAAAAACACTTGGGACGAAATAGAAAATTGGGGATTAAATTTACAGAAATTTGATTTATCTAGTAGTTCTGACATTGTTGTTCCGAACGACATTGATGGAATTCCAGTTACGTATGTTAGGGGGCTTACTGCGGACTTAACATCCATTAAACTTCCAAGCTCTTTGATTAAAATTAAAGATGATGCTTTTAATTCTATGGATACTCTAAAGTCTTTAGTGATAGACGGAGGAGCACCTAATCTTAATGAATTGGGTGAGAGGTCATTTTCAGGATGCTCTAACATAGAGGAACTGGATTTATCAAACTCAAAACTTACAAGCATTCCTGAAGGAGCTTTTGCATACTGTAAAAATCTTAAGACCATTAAGTTACCAAGCACAATCACCTCAATTGGCGATGAGGCTTTCTACAATTGTCAGTCTTTAACAAACATCGAAGGACTTGATAAGTGTAATTTAAAGTCTATTGGTTCTGCGGCTTTCTCTAACTGTAAGGCGTTGGAAAACTTAGACTTTAGCAAATCCACCTTTACTAATGTGCCATCCAAAGCATTCAATGGCTGTTCAGCTTTAGCCAAGATTACTTTACCAAACACATTAACAACGATTGGTGGGTACGCTTTCTATGCATGCTATGGTATTCCGCAGCTTGATTTATCTAACACAGCTTTAACCACGTTAGAAAACTATGCTCTTTACCAGATGAGAGAAACAACCAAATTTTCACTACCAGATAGCATCAGTAGTATAGGAACCCATGCTTTTTCTGTTTCAACGAGTAATGGAGCAGTGCCTACAATTTTACCAGCATCATTAAGAGATAAAGTAAATTACAAAGATGCAGCCACATCTCCTTGGTTAAACCGAAAAGTAATGTTCACAGATGAAAATGTGAAAACAATACATTTTTATGGAAACGGTGCAACTATTGGTGACACAGAACCAATGTTTGTAAGTGAAGGTTCTAAGGTAACTTTGCCTTCCTGTGGTTTCTCAAAAACTAATTATATCTTTAAAGGATGGAATACAAAAGCAGATGGAACTGGAGAAAGCTACAAACCAAATGCTACACTTACTACTATTCCAAGTAAATTGTACGCACAGTGGGCAAAAACAAGCTACAAAGTTAATTTAGTTTACACCGGTGGTACAATAAAAATTAACGGAGTAAACCATACAAATAGCTACACAATGACATGCACATTTAAGAATGCCAGCACTACATACTCACTTCCAACAACTAGTCAAGTTATGAGAACAGGTTACAAATTTGTTGCTTGGTACGATAACGAAGAGTGCACAGGCAAAATTTTAACTAAAATTACTATTGACAACGTAAGTGATATGACGCTCTACGCTAAATGGCGTGTTGATCCAAATCATAGCCACAAGTGGGACAAAGGAAGAGTTACAAAAGAACCTAGTTGCAAAGAAGAAGGAGAAATTCTCTACACCTGTTCTGTCTGTAAAGGGACTAAGGTCGAAGCTTTAGCCAAGACTGATAACCACCAGTGGGGAGAGTGGACAACCACTACAAAACCAACGTGTTCTACAGAAGGAAAGGAAATCCGTACCTGTAAAATCTGCTCCAAAACAGAAGAAAGAGCTATCCCAACAATTCCACATACTGTAGTAAAAGAAGCAGACAAAGCTGCAACCTGTACAGAAAATGGCTACAAGGGCAGAGAATACTGTTCTGTTTGTAACACAACCATTAAGGAACGCACAATCATTCTAGCAACAGGACATGATGTAAAATTAGTTGGGGCAAAGGATTCCACCTGTACCTCTAAAGGCTACTCAGGCGATGAAGTGTGTAAGACTTGTAGAAAAACCATCAAGACTGGACATGAATTACCTTTAGCTCAGCACACTCCTAAGAAAGAGGAAGGTGTAGCAGCAACCTGTACAAATGACGGACACGAAGGCAACACAGTTTGTGAAGTCTGCAGAAAAACCCTAAAAGAGGGAAAAGTAATTCCAAAGCTTGGACATGACTGGTCTAACGAGAACGGTAAGTGTACTCGATGCGGAGAAAGCCATAAGCATTCCTTTGGTGAAGGCACAACCATTAAAGAGTTAACATGTACTCAGGATGAAGAGATCGACTACACCTGCTCTGAGTGTGGTTACGTTAAGAAAGAAATCACAAAGGCTACCGGACACCAATGGGGAGAATGGCAGACCACTTTAGCCCAGACCTGTACTACAGATGGTAAAGAAGAAAGAACCTGTGCTAAGTGTTCCGAAAAGGAAGAAAGAACTCTTAAGGCTACCGGACATGAGTGGGGAGAATGGCAGACCACTTTAGCCCAGACTTGTACCACAGATGGTAAAGAAGAGAGAATCTGCTCTAAGTGTTCCGAAAAGGAAGAAAGAACTCTCAAAGCTACTGGACACAAATCCGAAACAGTAGGAGCAAAAGCTCCAACCTGTAAAGAAGATGGTTACACTGGCGATGAAGTGTGTAAGGTTTGCCACGAAACTCTTAACAAAGGAACTACAATTCCTAAGACAGATTCCCACGAATGGGGAAAATGGACTACAGTAAGGGAATCCACTTGCACTGAAAAGGGAGAACAAATCCGTAAGTGTGCTGTATGCGAAGAAGAGGAAATTGAGTCCTTACCTTTAGCAAAGCATTCCTGGGACAATGGAAAAGTAACCCAAGCTCCTAGCTACACAAAGGTTGGGGTTAAGACTTGGACTTGCAGTGAGTGTGGCAAAACTAAGACCACCACTTTAGCAAAACTCCCAATGCCGAAGGCAGGAACTAAAGTAATCGTTGGTGGAAATCAGTACACAGTAACAAAAGCCGGTTCTGAGGTACGCTTTAGCAAAGCCAATGCTAAAGCAAGAGCCATCACTGTTCCAAGTACAATTAAAGCTAAAGGTATTACCTACAAGGTAACCAGCATTGGAACCAACGCTTTCAAAAACTGTAAAAAACTTACCAAAGCTACCATTGGAGCTAACGTAAAAGTAATCAAAGCAAAAGCTTTCAACAATTGCCCTAAACTCAAAGCAGTCACAATTAAGACAGCACTGCTTACTAAGAAAACTGCAAGCAAGAAGTGCTTTAGCAAAGTGAACAAGCGGATGGTAATTAAATCGCCAAGAAAGGTTAAAAGGGCATACGTTAAAATCTTTAAAGGCTTTAGAGTAAGATAAAACAAAACAAAAAATAATCCCGGAGGGTTTCATCGCTCTCCGGGATTTTAGGTATTTTGTAGTAACTAATTTATGGTAATGTTCCGCGTAAATCTAGGTTAACTGTGGCTTAATTCTAATTTATGTAGGCCAATACGCTCAAAGCGAACTGTGCACCTGCAAACAAAACACCAATAGTGGTAATGATCAACATCCAAATATTAATATTTTTCATAGGGCTACCTCCTTCCAGTAAAGTCTGGAACAAGGCATTTTTAGTTACTACATGATACACTTTATCACATAAGAAATTACATAGTCAATTGCATTCTTAGTTAATTCACAAAATGTTCAAAAATACTAATCAGAATTCTGACTAAAACTATTGACTAATTCTTTTCTTTTTACTATAATACTAATACAAAGTAACTAGTTTAGCCTTAGGTAAGTTACTCTAGTAAATCTTTGTTAACTGGGCTAAAGCTGTTGGTATCTACTAACAGCTTTTTTAATTGTAGTTAAAAACAACTCAGTATAAAAAGTATTCACTTGAGACTATTAAACTTGGCTTTAGCAAAGACAGAAGTGTCAGAGCTTTAGCTCAGTAAACAATAAATTAAAAATAATAACGAAAATTGATTATAAAGTAATCTCTTACTATAACCCTCATTAAAACTTAATAGATAACATAACCCAGCTTGCTTTCACCGGTAAGCTGGGTTTTATTTTTGGTACAATGCTTTAGCTAAGACAACAGCCAAGACTTTAACTACAGTGCTTTAACAAAGTCAATTCCAAAGCTTTAGCATAGTAGGCTACCCAGCTTTAGCAAAGTCAATAACAGAGCTTTAACCAAGGCTTCAACTGCAGTGCTTTAGGCAAGTAGTTCCCTAACAAGCAAAGCTCTCCAGCAGACTAGCTTTAGCCACGTACCAAAATAAAATAAATTAAGAAATAAGAAAGGGGGAAGTTTTATGAAGAGATTTGGAATACCACCTTAAAAACATTTGTAACTAAATAATTACAAATTAAGAGAGGTGATATTCTTGGAAGAAAAGAAAAAGTCATATTCAAAAAAGAAAAAGTTAGCTTTAATTCTGTTAGCTATCACTTTAGTTTTAGCATCAGTAGGTACTTTCTTTTATACAGCTTTTGCTAAAGATAGACCTTACAAAAAGTCGGGTAGTTGTACTATCAAAGTTGGTGATGCGACTTTACCTATTTCTGTTGCTTTTAGTGGAACAGAAAACGAGTTTAAAACAAACGGCGATATAGACAAAAAAAGAGCTTTTACCAAAAGTAGTCATACAGTACGTGTATCAGAGGGATCAATAACGCAAGGTACTGCTGTCAGTAACTTGACTGTTTTAAATTCTAAAGGTAAAGCGGCAAATTACGTTGATTGTGGAACAGTACCAGATAGTAGTGGCGATAGATATAACACTGTACTATTTAACATATCTTTTACACTTAAGGCTCATTATTCTTTATCAGGGAGTGTTAAAACAGGTGGATCTGCTACAGGAGGATTTTTTGGATTTGTTTCTGGAACAAGTAGAAAAAAATCCGTTACAGTAAATGGTGAAAAGTTAGCACCATATGAAATCATATATGATTTCTCAACAAATGCTGGACATAAGACAGCAGATCGTAAGATAACCTTGCTTGTTAGATTGAATTTATCGCAAGCTAGAATGTTAAGTACTAGCGAAGGTAATTACTATAATGCCACACTTACAACAAATAGCAGCATAATTAAGTACACTTATGAACTTAAAGATGATTTGATTAGCAGTAATGCTGTTAAAAGGTCTGATAACTGTGGTACAGTAGAGACTTTACCAAAACCAACATTGACAGGTTACAAATTTAATGGTTGGACAGATGAAAATGATAATAAGCTTTATGCTGGTGGTACTAAATTTACAGTGTGTAGTAAAAACAGAACTTTTACTGCCAGTTGGACAGCTTATACGCATAATGTTGTTTACAATCTACAGGGCGGGCATTTCCCATCTAGCAAAAAATCACAAACGACCTTAAATGGGTGTGTTATAGTACCAAACGGTACTTACTACATTCAATCTGGTTTGACTGGTGGTAGGTATATTCATGTTTACAATAAAAAAATGGAAAAAAGCATTGACCCTATTGTAATATGGAATGGTTGTGGAGGCTCACAAACTAAATGGATTTTCGAAAGATACAAAGATACTCAATACTATTATATTACAAGTTATCTAAATGGTTTAGCTCTGGACTTAAGTGGTAGTCCAAGTAGTAGCAACAAACTCACTAGTAAAAGTGTAGAATTGTGGGAGCAGACTCAACCTGCTGATGACTATTTATGGTATTTAAAAGATGCCAGAAATGGTAAAGTAAACATTTATAACAAGTCATCGGGACAGGTTCTCGATGTTAAAGGTGGGCAGAGTCAAGACAGAGATGGTACATTCCTACAGCAGTATAATTATAATAGCAATACAAATGCACAAAAATTCAAACTTATTTCTATAGAACAGAAGGACTATCCTAATCGTATGCAATATGGTAATCATAATATTTATGTAAACACCACAATCCCAGAGAAAGACAACAGTACTTTTTTCTATTGGAATACAAAACCAGATGGAACTGGTAAGGTATACAAAGCTGGTAATATTTATCAAGCAACACAGAATGGCGGTACTGTGACTTTGTACGCTATTTGGAACATTGATGATTTTACTGTAAGTTTCAATTCTAATGGTGGTACCGGCTCTATTGCCTCTATAACGCATAAAGGTTTTGAATCATTTACATTACCAACAAATACCTTCACACGAAAAGGTTATGTCTTTAGAGGTTGGTCCTTAGAAAAGTACCCAGATAAAGCTTCGTACAGAGATGGTGATATCTATGACAACCAGACTCCAAATGCAATGTTGTATGCACAGTGGCAGCGAAAGATTGGTGGATTTATTCAAAGACCATTCTTAGATTCACAGATGTTCTACAAAGATTCTGCATTGATTGGTGAAAATGGAACTACCTACAATGGAGATTTGATCGACTCAAGAATGGCGCACATTGATGAGAATGGTAACCCAGGCTACTTTAGCAATGGTTGGAATAAATAGCATTCCACTTTAGCCCAGCTCTTATTCTAATCAGTTAAGAGCTAGGCATTGCTCTGCTTTAGCCAAGTCAAACAACACAACTAAATCTTAGCAAACGATTTAGCCAAGTCAAACAACACACAAGAACAAACGCAATCCCAGGGAATTTCATCGTTCTCTGGGATTTTTATTTTTACAAGAAAAGCTCTAACCAAGATCAAAACTCTAACCAAGATTACAACCCTAACTAAACTCATTACATTAACAGGAGGATTAGCATGACTAACGGAATCGTAACCAGTGGAAGTATAATCAAAATGGATTTAAAAGATAAATATGTATTCTGGGACATTGATGGAACTTTAGCCCCATATCGCTTCAACGATCATGTAGCAGACCCAGATGGTTCTATGAATAGTCTAAGTTTAAAAGAAATAGAAAATGGTGTATTTCTACATAGAAAACCATCTAAACATATGCAAAAAGTTCTGAAAACTTGTGAATCAAAACAGAATATTGTAGTAGGGCATTGTTTAGCAGAGAAAGAAATGCAGGATAAAGGAATCTGGCTTGCTAAGAATTATCCAATGATTTCTGAACATTTATTTCTTTCTAGAGACAAATCCAAAACAACTGCCATCTTAAAATACTGTAACGAGCATAACATTAATTTAAAAGACGTTATCTTTGTGGATGATATAATTCCATTTCTAATTGAAGCGGAGCGTGAAGGTATCAGATCATTTCACATTAGTAGTTTTCTCGACTGGGAGTATTCAATGCTCTAGCCAAGACCACTACGGACCACAGCTTTAGCACAGCTGCTACCAAAGCATTACTTGACCATCACAAACATTACAGCTTTAGCAAAGTCCTAACAGCTTTAGCAAAGTCCTAACAGCTTTAGCAAAGTCGAGCCAGCGTTAACTGAGTAATAATTCTAAAATTTAATAAAACAAATTAATCAATCACACAGTCCCAGAGAATTTCGTCGTTCTCTGGGACTTTTTTATTTTTACTAAAGAAGTGAGAATTCACACACTTTAGCCAAGACTCTTAAATGTCTATCATGCACAGGTAATAGCCTTCACTTTAGCTCAGACATTAATCAATTAATCATTTCCTAATAATTACAGATCGGAGTTATGTAAATCCAGCTTTAGCCAAGTATCCCTTATAAAATAATAAAAACAAGGAGGGATTTAAAATGGCAGTTATTTTAGTTGATTATACAGCTTTAGCAAAGCAAACTCTTTAGCAAAGTGGCAAATTAATAGCAAACATCAGGCAACGCAATCCCAGAGGATTTAATTATTCTCTGGGATTTTATTTTTAATAAGGAGAAGAGATTATGAAAGAATTGCAACAAAACTTAATAACACATTTAAAAAAGCATTTAATTTTAACAGCAATAATACTAATGACCTTAGTATTATTAACACCTTTAGCAACGCAAGCTAAAACAGTTAGTAAAGGACATAAAACAACAGCAGCAACAACAACACAACTTAAAAAGAGGTCCAAGAAGAGGTCCAAGCACTTCACTACAATCCGGAAGAAATCCAGAAAAAACTCCACTACAATCCGAAAGAAGTCCAAGAAGAAGTCCAAGAAGAGATCCAAGAAGAGATCCAAGAAGAGATCCAAGCAGAAGTCCAAGAAGAGGTCAAAGCATTCCAACACATTCCAAACACACAAGACAATAAGAATACAATCCAACATTTACCAAAACGAATTAAACAAAAGATTTAAAGATAAAGAGTTACGCACCATAGTAAAATTAGTCACTAATGGACAAATTGGCTATGTAGGTAAATTCAAAGATGTAAAAAGAATCAAAGACGAAATCAATTCAAAAAGCGGAACCACATTTGTCGTATGGAGACAAGTCAAACCAGGACAGGATGAAAATTATTACAAACCATTCCTACAAGCAAAGTATAAAACTGTGACTGACGATGAAATCACATACAATGCTACATACAACAATAAATTTGTACACTATAAAACGTCTGACCTAATCTATTGCTTACGACTATACGATAAAGAAGGTAATCTCGCTAAACAAAGAATGAACTACTGGGCTTTAGCCAAGCAAGCTACCCGAAGGGCTAAAGTGAAGAATAGCGATTCCGATAGAGAAGCTGTTAGAAAAATTGCATATTGGATTTGCAAGCACACTAAATACGCATACGGCCAATACGACAATGCGGAAGCCGGAACACTCTTTAGCAAAGGTAGTGGTGTGTGCAGGGACTACTCAGACGCTTTCTGTGCAATGTGCAAAGTAAGCGGAATACAATGCGAATACTACGCTGGTACAGTTACCGGAGGAGGGAGACATGGTTGGAACAGAGTCAAGATTGAAGGTAAATGGTATTGGATTGACGTAACCTGGATGGACTGCGGTAAATCAATTAATAAAAATTATTACTTAAAACGTAAACTATGGAAAAATCACAAAATAACTGAATTAGGTCAAAAGAATGCATTAATAGCTAATGTGCATTATGTTGAACTAAGGTAATTAACACAGCACGATTAAAGATGGCAGTCACGTCAGAGACGAATCTCTAGCTTAGCACAGTACTCCAAACAATTCAACAGCTTTAGCCAAGTAATCTAAAACCAATTTAGCAAAGGAATAACACAATGAAATCAAAAGCAGCAGCACATCTAAAAGTAACAGCAATACACCTAAAAGCAACAGCAACACACCTAAAAGCAGCAACACATCTTAGAGTAGCCATAGCATTATTCACAATAGCACTACTCACAATGGCATTTCTCATCACGCAACCCACATATGCCAAAACAACTACTCGCCTTAACATTACCCCCACATCTTCCAAAGCAACCACACATTCCAATAATAAGAAACAAAAGAACAAACATAAGAATAAAAAGAACAAACATAAGAATAAAAAATACAAAAACAGAGTCAAAATACAAACAAAGATTTACCAAAAAGAGTTAAACACTAAATTACATCGCAACACCTACAACACCCATGGCACACCTCTCAATACAGTCCTCAACCGAGTACTACAAGGAAAAATCGGTTACGTAGGTAAATACGAAGAAATAAAACCAATGATAAATCAAATCAATCAAATGGCAGGAACAAAACTTACAACTATAAGATTCATCGAGATTAATCGCGCACAAAGCTACTATAAGCAATTCCTAAATATACCAGGCAATCCAGATAACAGCTGTAAAGATATGCAAAAACGACGAATAGGTAATACACTCTGCTATCTTACCCTTTCCAGTACAAAAGGAGACACAGTCAAAAGCCGCAGCAGATACTGGGCTTTAGCCAAGAAAGCTGTCCGTAAGGTGGGTGTACACAATGGCGATACAGACAAAGTAGCAGTTCATAAAATTGCAATGTGGATTTGTAAGCATACAAAATACAAAGAAGGTAATTACGACAACTCTGAAGCAGGCACCCTCTTTAAAAAAGGAACAGGAGTCTGTAGGGACTATTCCGATGCATTCTGGTCAATGTGCAAGATTTGTAATATTCCATGTAAATACTACACAGGTTATGCAAATGGGTTCCATGGTTGGAACAGAGTTAAGGTCAGTGGAAAATGGTATTGGATAGATGTCACATGGATGGACAATAGAACAATAGATAAGAGATATTACCTCAAAAGAAGATTATGGAATAATCACAAATCACCGAAATCTACATTTAAAAGTATTTTAAGTTGTGGAACAACAACCACACATTAGTTCCGCTTTAGCACAGGACTATACAAGCATTAAATTCTTACTGGCAGGTACGAGAGTACCGAAGTAAGATATTTAGCCCAGTTGAGTTTCACCGCTCTTCTGGGTTTTGTTTTACCAAAAATAAATTATTAAAAAAAGGAGTAGTCTTATGGGTAAAAATTTACAAAGATTGACAACAGATTACGAAGGGCTTTTAAAACGTTATTCAATGGAAAAGAATTTCATTCAGAAAAGAAATTCTACAGGCGTGACTACATTCCCTGTTATACAGGATGCGTGGTTATTTGATAAAAACGTTGAAATAGTCGATTGCCCAGGAAGTGAGTACAAACTTCCTGGCATTGTTGTCAATAACTTTAATGAATTATTCAAAAGCTTTAGCTCAGCCAAAATATACAACAGTATAAATATACGTGTTGATGATTGGTACATGAGTGATGATTCCAACACTTTCACAATTACTACGGGAAGAACTAATTATTACAAATCTTTAGTAACAAATCGTGCTATTGATTACGCTTTAGCCGAGGGAATAAGTGTAAGAGAACTGTTAGAGTGTGGTCCTTTTATTCATTCATTAAAAACTTCTTCACTCTCAAATCATTTAGGGTTTAATGGTTTTGTGGAAAGTGCTGACGGAAAGATAGCATTGATATTTCGAAAAAAGGGAATGTCAATTGGTGAAGAGACCTATTCGAACAGTGTTACAGCAAGCCTAAAAATTAAATACGCCTTAGACGAGTCTTATCTATTTACAAAAGATGGTTTAATGAATGCCATTATTGAAGAAATCAATGATGAACTCGGAATTCCATTTAAAACACTAATAACCAAGAATAACGAACCAATACAGTTAATTGCAGCCTATCGAGATGTGCTTGAGGGTGGAAAACCACAACTATTATTCTATGCAAAAACAGAAATGACTTCAGAACAAATAACTTATGCATTTAATAGTAAAAATACTAAAATTAATTGTAATGAAAAACCACTTGCTGCTACAGAAAGTATGATTACAGATGGAAACTTTATTTATTGGATAGCATTAGAAGATCTTTTAAAATGTGATGTATTTCCAAATAAGTTTGTACATGACGGTAAAAATTTTACTATGTTGCCATCGGCCGCTGCATGTATTGTAATGCTGCAGGAATTTAAAAATAAAAGATAACAAAAGTACAACTGAACATATACAAGAAGACAATCAAGCAGACAAGAAGATTGCTTAACAGCCTAACAGCTTTAGCCCAGTTGAGTTTCATAGCTCATCTGGGTTTTTAAATTTAATATTCTAATTAAAATAAATCAGAAACAGAAAGAAGGCCTATCATGATTTACATTGTTATTTCTATTAGAGAACGTAGTACTAGAATTCTCACAGATCACATTTCTAAGAAAAAGTATTTTACCGATTTAGCTTTAGCCAAGGAAAAACTTTACAAAGATTTTGCACTTTCCTACAGTGCTAAAACAGATAAAACTTTAAGCAAAGAAGAGTTCAATAGAATGAAAGGTAAGTGTACAGATTGGTACGGCATAAACAGTAACGGAGAAATAGCTTGGATAAATGATGTTAATGGTGCTGACTATGATATCCAAATATTAAGCATAGAAAAATAATGCTACAGTGCTGTGTTGATCAGCACATTGGTCGCCGCTTTAGCCAAGGCAACCACAGCTTAAGTCAAATCAACTTTAACCAAGTGCATCCCTACACATCCCCACACATCCAAAAGGAGGCCAAACATGAAAAACAATTCAACTAAAAGTGAAAAGTGTATCAAAAGAAGTGAAAAGGTAAATAAAATTCTAACACAGCTAGAACACGGAACAAAAGAACTATTCAATAGTGAACGTTATCAGAAATACTTAGTAACCTTTTCTAAATTCACAAACTATAGTATTAACAACACAATACTAATTTATCTACAAAACCCTAATGCCACCTTAGTTGCCGGATATAAAGCATGGGAAACGAAGTTTAATCGACATGTAAAGCAAGGAGAAAAGGGAATAGTAATTCTTGCACCAATGAAATACAAGAAAGACCCAGACGATGAAGATAGCGAAGTGTACATTAGATTTAGAACAACTGCTGTATTCGATATCAGTCAGACAGAAGGGGAAGAGCTTCCAAGCTTTAGCCCAGTATCTATTGTGAAAGATGTGAATGGGTATCAAAAACTCTTCCAAGCTTTAGCCAAGCTTACTGATTACAAAATAGAGTTTGCAGCTTTAGCCAAAGACACCTGTAAAGGAACATGTAATTTTACAACACATACAATTACAATTAGAGAAGGTATGAGTGAGTCTGAAAATCTATCGACCTTAATTCACGAAATTGCACATTCAATTTTACATGAAGATGAACATAATTCACGTAATCAAGCTGAAGTCGAAGCTGAAAGCGTCGCATTCGTTGTAAGTACTTTCTTAGGATTGGATACAAGTGATTACTCATTCCCATACATTGTTGGGTGGGAAGAAAACGATGTTGACTTACTTAGACAATCCTTACAAAGAATTAAAACAACTTCTAATTCGTTAATCACGCAGCTAGAAAACGAACTACAGAATGGTACAGAACAAAAATCTAATGAAAAAGAAGTAAAGACTAAAGAAGAAGTAAAGGCAACACAGACAATGAAATTATTTTAGATCTGCTTTAGCCTAGATGTGTGCTGTAGCTTTAGCCTAGTTTACTAATTACAAACCGGCGCTCGTCCGCCGGAGGCATTTTACTTGTATTAGCTTTAGCCCAGCACCATCAGCTTTAGTCCAGTAATCTAATTTCGTTTTAATAGAGTATTTGTTACATGTAAAGAAATGATAAGAAATGATAACTTCTGTAAAGAATTGATAACCAGTGATAATTAACGTCAAGAATTGAAAATCATTGAAAACAAATGATAAGAATTGAAAACCATTGAAAATAAATGATAAGTTGTGATAACCATTGAAAACAAATGAAAAGGAGAATACCATGAGTAAATTAGTGAATGAACTTTATAAAGCAACCAGAAAATTAGGCAAAACAGCCTCCGTTTTAAATGACATTGAAAATATCTCAAAAGGAAACCTTGACAAGGTTATAAAGAAAAAAGTAAAAAGAGAAATTCACAAAGAACTCAATAAGAAGATGAAATAAACCATAATATTAATAAAGGAGAATTAACAATGAATGATTATTTAAACAACCCACTTTTACTTATCATTGACATGCAAAACGTCTACAAAGAAGGACAACCTTGGGAGTGTAAGAACTACGACAATGCACTCTCTAACGTTCTTGCCTTACTGGATGATGGTCACTTTAGCCAAGACAACACAATACTAACACGTTACATAGCCTCAGCGCATCCAACAGGAGTATGGAAGAACTACAACAAAGAGTACGCAGAGATCAACGCAAACCAGTGGTATAACGATTTAGACCAGGAACTACAACAGCGTTGTAAAAACTACAAATGCTACGACAAATCGACCTTTTCCTCCTACAGTGTTAAAGAAATCCAAGAAGCAGTTCATAACGCTTCAAGCGTAGTTATCACAGGTGTTGTTGCAGAATGCTGCGTCTTAGCCACAGTATCCAGTTTGATCGACGTCGGCAAATACGTGTACTACATTACAGATGCAGTAGCAGGATTAGACAACGAGAAGGAAAACGCCACCATAAAAGTATTAGAAGGTTTAGCCCCGTTACATCTCTCAATCATAACAACAAATGAGTTCAAAGCTTTAGCCCAGAACAATACAGGATTGTTTAAGTTAAATCTATTTTAAATCAAGAAGGGCTTTAGCCCAGATCTAACAATTTAATCAAATAAACCAAAGGAGGTTTTAATTATAGCAATAATTAAAGTGAATGAATTTTTAGATACAGCGATGTGTGTAAGAGATGCAGAAATTTTAAAGGGTAGGATAATGCCTTACATAGAATCTAATGAATCTGTACTTTTAGATTTTAAAGGAGTGATACATTTTACTTCTTTATTTTTTAATACAAGTTTATGCTCTATTTTATTTAAAATAGGACAAGAAAAGTATGATAATTTAGTTACAGTATTTAATCTCCCTGATTACGCAAAAGATTCTTATGAAGATTGCTATGAAGAAACTATAGATAATCCTTTCGAAGGGTTAAGTGAGTACGAATTACGAGAATTAGGGCATAAATTATTAAATATTGATGATGAAGAGGATGACTAAATGGCAAATATTGAAGAAAATAACGATGATGAGGTATGAAGAGTGAAATCATAACACATTCCAAACAGATAACACAGGTATACAAACTCTCATTTCACAATTGAACATTTTATAACTTTCCAAAACTACAGGGAGGAAGGTTATGATTGCGATATTAAAAGAAGAGGATATAGACCTTATTGTGAAAAGTTATATGTATAGCGATAATACAAATTACATTCTAAGACTAATAAAAGTCTTTAGCAAAGAAAGTGAACGTTATTGCCTTTTCTCATTCGATTACATGAGCGACCAAGCTAAAAACTATTCACTAATATCTTACAAAGATAAAAAGTGTACTTGCACTTGCTGTAATCATAGCGTACAGGATTCTATGCTTTACTTATTAGAAGATAATTTAATTACTATTTGTTTTGATTGTCTACAACGAAAACATTTCAGCTTTAGCCCAGACGTTAACATCTCATTCGTTGCAAAACTTTTAGCCAAGCACAACCACGTTGAAATACTTACTAAAATATTTTCCAACTGGGATACCGAACATAGCTACTATGGATACAGAGTTCGAAATGTTAGTAAAAGCGAAGAAGTGTTTTATTACTTGGACACACAAGATCGGTATAGCTTGCACAGTATTGATAAAAACAGACCATTCAATGTGACATTTAACAATGCACGACTTTTGTTTTTATACAATTACTATTTCCTAATGAAGTTGCTAAAACAAGTAAGTGACAAAGAAATCTGCTACAAAGTTCTTTCCAAGAACTTTAGCCAAGAAGAATTGCAGGAGGTTAAGTTAGCTTTAGCAAGTTTTAGCCAAGCAACAGTTGTCGGTAAGACAAACGATACCGGCAAAGCGAGTGAGAGCTTTAGCCAAGAGCAGCGACAACAGCGGCAGCCATTGCGAGCCGCAGGCGAGCTGGGAGCGAAGCGACCTAGCTGTTTGACCGAAGGTGCGAAGCACCGAAGGGAGTCAAACAATAGCCAAGAAATTACAAGCATTAAAAGTAAAACAGACAACGTGCTTGAAGTTGGTAAAACTTACAAGAATGCAAAAGTAAAACTATTACATGTACCGAAAGACCATAGAGGATTTTTTAAAGGTAGTTATAAACATCTATATGCTATTTACTATGGACCACATGCATTGTTGTGGAATACCAATAAAGCCGTAGAAGATGGAAATTATGTTTGTAGTTTTATTGTGCAACGTAGTGCACACTCTAAGGGATACATGTTTGTAAATAATTGTAGACTTAAGAAGATTGAAAAATCGTAATCAAAGAGTTATGAAGAGTAATCAAAGAGTAATTATAGAAAAATTATAGAAGGAGTCAAAGGAGAAATTATTATGTTAATTAACTTAACCTATGCATGTAAAATGGGATGTAATCATTGTTTATCTGATTGTAAACCTGATGGTGAAAATATGTCAATCAGTACTTTAAAAGATGTTCTTAACTTTTTAACAAAGTATAGTATTCCAACATGGTGTTTTTCTGGTGGAGAGATTTTTGAACATCCTAACATTTTAGCAATGTTAGATATTATTGAGGAAGAGTGGTTAAAAGCGGGTAAGTTCTCTGCATTACTTTTTATTACCAACGGACGTGAACTTGTACGTAACAAAGAAGTCTTTAGCCACGCTGAAGTTCTTGTTAAAAAGTACGGAAAGAAATCTATTTACATACAGGTCACTAATGATCCAAGATTTTATCCGGATAAATTAACAGAGAAAGAACTTTACTGGCTTAATAAAATCGCATCCGACATAGATCCTTTAGCCGGCTTACCTAACGATAAAGATAGGTGTCTTTATCCACAAGGTCGAGCTTTAGAAAATTACTCAGAAAAGAATTGGAACACTATTGGACCAAAGTGTACTAATGTTAGATTACTTGCTAAACATGGTTTTCAATTAAATGAAATTTCTATGACGTTATATCTAAAAGGCAAAAACTGTACACCAGCTATTGCTCCTAATGGTGATATTAAATTAGGAGAATCAGCATTGTGTCCTCCAGTTGCTTCCATTTATGATGAAGAGAAAGTAATACTTAATAAAATGAAAAACTTTCATTGTAAACAATGTACAATAGCATGGGAAAAGCTGAAAAAGAATGAACCTAAGATTTATCAGGTACTAAATCAGTAGGTGACATTTGTGTGGTAGGGAATGTGCATCACCTCATTTGTAATAGTTGATGCTTGGTATTAGCTCAGTGCTATCTTTAGGCTTTAGCCAAGTACGTACTTAAGTCAAATCAGCTTTAGCCAAGCACAACATTTACATTTAACAGGAGGTATGCAAAATGGAAATTAAAGTTTCAGAAGTAATGCAACGTGAGGATAATAGTCTTTATTTAAAAGAGATCGAAGTGATTAACTACGATGAAGTGGAAATTTTAAATACACCGGACAGTGTGGTAAAATTAATGACAGATGTATTCGAAATTAATAAAAAGATTAGTGAAGAGATTTTTGTAATTGCTTTAACCACAGATTCCAAACCTTTACATTTCTTTAGGTTAAATCGTGGTACAGTAAATACATCACTATTAGATACTCGTGGTTTAATGATTTCTCTGCTATTAGCAAACGCTTCAACATTTGTTGTTGTACACAATCACCCAAGTGGAAGTATCATACCATCCAAACCAGATATTGAAATAACACAAAAGTTAAATAAAGCAGCGGACCTGTTAGGTTTAACCTTTGCTGACCACATCATTATTGGTGCAACAGGAAATCATTATTCATTCATGGAAGTCTACAGTAATTTAGCCAAAGTGCGATAAAAAGTAGAAAGGAGATTTATGTTTGAAATAAAAGGAAAAGTAAATACAGCAATTTGTTATGCAAAAGTATTTGAGCAAGAAGCAGTCGAACAAATTCGTAGGATGTGCGATTATGAATTGACAAAAAATAGTCACATTCGTATTATGCCAGATGTACATGTTGGTAAAGGGTGTACAATCGGAACAACGATGACTGTCACAGATAAAGTATGTCCAAACATTGTTGGTGTAGATATTGGATGTGGAATGTACACAGTAAAATTAGCAGAAAAAGTATTAGATTTTGAGAAAATAGATGAGATCTGTCATTACATTCCTTCAGGCATGCAGGTATGGGAAATGGCACAGGAAGAGTTTTCTTTCACAGATTTACATTGTTATAAGTCATTACGAAATAAAGAACGACTACTGTGCTCATTGGGAACATTGGGAGGTGGAAATCATTTTATCGAAATAGACCAAGCATCTGATGGCACATTCTATTTAATAATTCATACAGGAAGTCGTAATCTTGGGAAACAGGTTGCAGAGATTTATCAAAACATTGCAATCGATTTATGTCATGGTAAAGAAGAGTATTATGCGAAAAGAAAGGAACTAATTTCTTCTTATAGAGCTGATGGCAAACAACAGTTAATACAAAAGGCACTGGAAGCTTTAGCCAAGGAATTTGAAAATCGTGGTTTAACTGTTCCAGAAGATTTGTGTTGGTTACAAGGAAAGTATCTTAATGACTATCTTCATGATGTTGAAATTTGCCAGCAGTTTGCAAAAAGAAATCGAGAGAAGATAGCAGAAATAATTCTGAAGAAAAGTGGTTTAACCCAGTTAGATTCTTTCCATACAATACATAATTATATCGATACAAAAGAAATGATTTTACGAAAAAGTGCAATCGCAGCATACAGAAATGAGATGGTGTTGATTCCAATTAATATGAGAGATGGTTCTATCCTAGCTATAGGACTAGGTAATTCAGAATGGAATTATTCCGCTCCACACGGAGCTGGCAGAATTATGTCAAGGTCAAAAGCTAAAAGTTCTATAAGTCTTGAAGAATACAAAGAAGCTATGAAAGGTGTATACACGACTTCTGTAAATGAACATACCTTAGACGAAGCACCAATGGCATACAAATCCTTAGATGACATTATAGATGTTATTAAAGAAACTGTTATTCCTATTAACATAATGAAACCAGTTTACAATTTTAAGGCTTCTAGCGATGAAGCTCCTTGGAGAGTACTTTAACCAAGAACCAAGTTGGCAGTACTGCTAAGTATCTTTAGATCACGAGAGCGAAGCGAGCATTACGAATCTCGGTTTTAGCACAGTACAACAGCTTTTTTAATTTAATAACTATTTTTACGGGTAGCTTCGGCTACCCTTTTATTTTCGTAGGAGAGTTGTTAGACTCTCCGTTTTTATTTTTATAGGAGGAAGTTAATCCCTCCATTTTTACATTTGTAGGAGAGCATTAGGCTCTACGTTTTTATTATTTGAAAGGAGGTGAACACTTAATCATGCTAGACAAAAACAATCCTTGCATTTCCAATTTAGCACAGTGCGGACTTACTCTAGAAAAGTTAGAGAAGCTCTCCGTTAAGTCCAATCTAGGTGTTAGTTTCGTAGAAGATCTAGGACGCTTTAGCAAAGAAGAACTTTTCAAAGAACTTCAAACAGTTACAGATCATTATAACAACGAAGCTATACTAACAACCATTGATATTCCATTCCGGATTAAAGATTTAAATTCAATGCTACATAATTACGAACGTTATTATTACACTAAAGAAGCCAATAGAGTCTTTAATGATATCCTAGGTTTTAGATCAGTATACACTAATTACGATGACGTTTTAGCCATGGAATTACCAGAACAATTTAGAATTAGTGATATGTCCCATGGAAAGACTATTGATGATGGATACCGAGGGGTACATCTTCATTATCAAATGGACGAATTTCATTATCCTATTGAAATACAATTTAACACAGCATGGGATTTACAGTTTAATCAATGGCTACACAAGTATGTCTATAAGAAAAGCATACCTAACATTATTGGTGCTTTATTGCGAAGATATTATGAAAATGGTAAAATAAAATCAGAAACAGATTTTAAGGAGGTCTTAAACGGTGGTATATTTAATCGTAAGGAATGATAAAGAGATTGGTTCTATTGCTTTCAAAACGGTATTGGGGGAAGCTTTAGCCCAGTTAAAGCACCAGGTTTCAGAAATAACTGAAAAGAGTAAGATAGAGATAATCACCATCAGCAGACCAGAAGCATACGGTGAATACAGCCCATACAGAATTATGGGCACGAAAGAAGAATTCATTAAAGAAATAAAAAGAGAGTATGGCAGTTCGCTTTAACCAAGAACTTCTGGTGTAAGTCGTCCAATACTCCCACATTATTTACAGCCAAGCAAGGTGTCGCAGCCTGCCTTGGTTTTACTAAATTAAAATAAAAGAAGACTAGAATAGAAGAAGATTAAAAAGATTTAAATGAGATATAAAAATGGAGAGGAGATTATAATATGTTAAATATTTGGTATTGTGGAGGAAACGTAGAAGTACTAACGGATGCCCCACGTTATTTTGATAATGTATGGGAAGATGAATGGTTAGAAGATCCTTTAGTAAAACAAATGATTAAAGACGTAGATAATTCAGAGGTAATTAGCCCACATTTAATAGAAAGTCCGGTACTTGGTCCAATAGGTCCAAAAGATATCTCAGGAGGAGTAAAAGTTTTAATACTATTATTAAAAGACACCTCATTCATTTACAACATTTCAAATTGTGGGGATAACTGTGCAAAATGGATTATTGAAATAGCGAAGATATGTGAAAAAGAGCAGAACAGTGATTTAACAGTTTTTCTAGAACACATAATGGATTTTGGAACTTGCCAACCTTTAGGTATAGACTTTAAAATAATGAATTCAAATAAGATTGTAAAAAACACAATGGACTACGTTGATGAAGTCATTAAAGCAGAATACTTAGTAGAAGACGGTATCGTTCCAGAAGCTGAATTCATTTAACTGGTATTTCACCTTAGCATATTTCACTTTAGCCCAGTACTCTTTGCGAAGCAGTGCTTTAACCCAGCAGCATTAATCTAATACCACAATGGAGGTTATAATGAAAGGAAAATATCATTTTAAAG
>ENA-ORSM01001044-ORSM01001044.1-human-gut-metagenome-genome-assembly--contig:-NODE-1044-length-22887-cov-10.554266_pt1 | contig 22887 bp, 20 predicted proteins | sample MGYA00241903_ERZ509170 | MGnify/ENA primary metagenome ERZ509170 (study PRJEB26280, sample SAMEA2338784) | human gut metagenome | biome: human gut; feature: human-associated habitat; material: faeces...
TTTGTAGGGAAAAAAGCCCATGATATTAATGGATTATCTGAGGCTACATTGCAGCTATTGATTGATACTGGGCTTGTGACATCACCAATTGATCTGTATTATTTGAAGGATCATTCTACAGAATTGTCCAGATTACCTAGAATGGGAGCAAAGAAAATTGCGAATATTTTAGACTCTATTGAGTCTAGCAGGAATACTACCATAGAAAAATTTATTGTAGGATTAAATATTCCGTTAATTGGTGGTAGAGCTGCAAAGGATATTGCTAGATATGAAGAAATAAGAACCAGGGAATTAGGAATGCTCTATCCATTTGAAACATTTATTAAAGATGCTGCTTCTGATTTTAATTTTACCTGTATTGAAGGATTAGGGACGGAGCGAAATATTTCTATCCATAGATATTTTAAGGAAAATTATGATTACGTTATTGCTTTGGCAGAACAGTTCATATTTTCGAAACTTAATAATGATAAAATATCTTCTGAAAGTGATTCATTGTCCGGAAAGAAATTCTGTATCACTGGGAAGTTACATATTTTTGCTAACCGGGATGAACTTGTGGCGGATATAGAATCAAAAGGAGGGAAAGTTGTGTCCGGAGTTACAAAGGCAACTGATTATCTAATTACCAATGATAAAAACAGTGGATCTAGTAAAAATAAGAAAGCTTCTGAGTTGAATATTCCTATTATCAGTGAAGAAGAATACAAAAACAAATTAAATTAACTTTTACTATTGACAAATGCAAATAACAGTGATATAGTTGATCTATCAAAACGAATTAGATTAACTCAATCAGAAAGGCATGAACAATGATATGTTACTATTTAAAGGGAAAAAATGGAGAGTACATCGCAAGAGATCCAACAGGAAGAATCAAATTAGTATCTGATCTTGCTGATGCACTCTTGGTTCCTGAAATTGAAAAGAAAAAGATTAAGGCAATTCAAGCAAATAATATTCCAGACGTATTAAAAAAATTTGGACCATATGAAATTTGTGAAACCGATTATAATGGAGTTGAAGCAATTACAACAGATGATATAGTTGGTGAAATTATCGGTAGTATAAATGAATTTTCAAGTAAGATGAATGAAATTACTGATTATTCAAAAGAACTTAATTCTATTATTTCATATACTGATTTACAAATTTCAGACATTTTGCATTATATTGAATTTCATAAGTTTTCTGCGGCAGAAGGATATAAATTATGCAAAAAGTTGCAAGAGATTTGTGATAGACGAAGAGAAGCTAAGAATAAGATGCAAATTATAAATACAATGAAAATTCAATCATGTGCGAGCGTTTTATCTGGAAGTGCTACTAAAAGAATAGAAAAAATTGTGCCAGATAAAAAGTATACTCCAAGAGTATTTGATGAATTGTTCAAAAAGAATCAGTCTCGAATAAGAAAAGAAAAATCAGTGAAAATAAAAATTTAATTAAACAATAAGGAGATAAAAATATGTTTAGAGATTTTGTAAAGGCAATCCAGAAAAATTTACAGCAGATGTCTAAAGATTCTTCAAGATTATTCACAGTAAATGTGGATACCGAAGAGCTTTATAATTTATATCTGGATTCGTTTCCGGCAGGTACAAATGAAATTTACAGAGAAAGAAGAGAATATGACTGTAGTTGCTGTAGACATTTTATTAGAGACGTTGGTAACGTCGTATAAGTCATTATGCAAAGAGAATGACATTACAAACAATGTGCCGGTTCTTGTTACACAAGAACATGTTAATAAATTAGATAAAGAAATAAAACCTAAGTACAAATGGGGAGACTGGACAGAAGGTTACACTTATTTTATGGATCCATTTTCTCGTAGAGAAAAACTATTAGTATATAATGTTAGAACTAATGGTAAGAGAGTGCAGGTAGAATTCGACGGTGTAAAAGCTATGGCTTCTTGTAATATTGAAGCAGGAGATCAATTTGATTATAAGTTTGGTAGGGAACTGGCAGAGCGAAGATTAATTGCGAAATTGATTGAGAAACGTGCAAATTCATATTATATAAGCAAAATCAACAAAACAAATTAAATTAACTTTATGTATTGACAAACGAAACTTGATATGCTATACTAAATACATAGTCAAGGATGACAACAGCACAGAGGAGTGAAAGCTCCCTGTGCTAAATAAAAAGAAGAAAGAAATTTAATTATACAAACAATGAATGTAGCGGTATGATGAAATTGGCTAGACATAATAGACTTTGACTCTATTGAGCAGTAGCTCGTGTGGGTTCGAATCCCACTACCGCCGTTTGGCAAGTATTTTATACAAATATACTCCAGCCGAATTGCAGAGAAATATAATTTAATTATACAAAAAGGAGATAAAAATGAGTAAAATTATTAGTACAGGTTCCACTTTTAGAATCTACGGAGATGATCTTGTAACACATAATCAACTTCCGGCACAAATTTATTCTATCAGATGTTCACAGATGACAGGATTTTATTTAGAGAAACATGCTGATATTGAGATCAATGAAGATAAAATATACGGTGTGCACATGGAAAAAGTAAATAAAGTATTAAATGCTTTTCCAAATTTCAATAAAAATCTTGGCGTGATCTTATCTGGAGCCAAAGGAATTGGCAAATCTTTATTTTCTAAGATTCTTGCTGTAGAAGCTGTAAAAAAAGGATTGCCAGTAATTATTGTTGATACATATATCCCTGGAATTGCTAATTTTATTGAAGAAATTGAACAGGAAGTATTAGTAATGTTTGATGAGTTTGATAAAACATTTGGTAATATTAAAGCTGCTGATGGTATGGCTAATCCACAAACAGAGCTGCTTACATTATTTGATGGATTAGCTCAAGGGAAAAAGTTATATGTTATTACTTGTAATAATCTTAATACTCTGAGTGATTATTTGGTAAATAGACCTGGAAGATTTCATTATCATTTTAGATTTGATTATCCGACAGATTCTGAAATCACAGAATATATGAGAGACAAGTTACATAAAGAGTATTATGGAGAAATTAGTAAGGTAATTGCATTTTCTAAAAGAGTCAGCTTAAATTATGATTGTTTAAGAGCTATCGCATTTGAGCTTAATACAGGATTACAATTTCAAGAGGCAATTAAAGATATGAATATCCTTCATATAAATAATACCGTTTATATAGCTACTTTGTATACTAAAGATGGAAAAAAGGATACAGAAGAAAAGAGCCTTGATTTATTTGATAAGACTGCTAATCATAGTTTATATTTTACGATAGATGGAAAATGGTTCTATACAAAATTTTCTGGTGTTGATGTAAGATATGATTTTGATAGACACATTGATTTTGTTGATGGAAAAGATATTGAAATTGTTCCGGATGATGACTATGACGATCTTACAGAAGAAGAAAAGAAAAAATATAAAGCTATTAAAATTGATCATATTGTTTTTGCAAGAAAAGAAGAAAAGGGACTTCATTATAATCTTTCTGTATAAAAAATTTAATTAAACATTCCGGTGAATAAAAACTTTTGTATGTAGAAGTTCGGTTATAAGCATATATCTTTCATTTTACTTTTTACCTCTTATAACTCGTTTGAAGCAGGTCTTACGAGTATAAATAAACTGTATAAGGGTAAGCCGGTAGTAACCTTATACAACAAGCGGATATGACGGAACTGGCAGACGTAGAAGGCTCAAACCCTTCGGAGAAATCGTGTGGGTTCGAATCCCACTATCCGTATTCGGACTATTCTTACGGATTTACTTGATGGCCTAAATAGTAATGAGGAGAAATAAGTCCGAGAGGTTAACCTGTATATTATATAGTGTCTATAGGACATTAAAGAAGATTGAAAAGTTGGTGGAATACTGGAACCCAGTGATGAGGAAGCTGCGAATGTGTTGGTTGTATGGTTTGGACGCATTGAAAGGAAACATTTATATAGATGTGCTTTGTGCTAATGAGGTTGTGAGTGGGCGTTGGAGGATGATCTGGTAGCAGATGTGTAATTAGTTATGAAGCAAAAAAGTAATTGAGTCAGCGAGGTAGAGGTGAGTGATGGGGCAACGGAATGGTGACGACTGTTCGTGTAGCTGATGCGATTGCATAGATAAGTTTTTTACAGATATTGTTACATTTCTATATTGTGGGTGTAATTATAACGCCCACTACAAAGGAAACTTAGCTCAGTTGGTTAGAGCAACCGGCTCATAACCGGTCGGTCCTGGGTTCGAGTCCCAGAGTTTCCATTAAAAGAAAAATGAAGGGAGAGATATAAAATTCTTATAAATAATCCCGTAAAAATAATAATTTAAAATAAAGGAGATTAAATTATGGCTATCATTGGTGCAATTTTAGGAGATATTGCAGGTTCACAATATGAATTTGGTAGACCGATTAATTTAGATTGGAAAAATTGCAAATTGTTTACTGATAGATGTTATTTCACAGATGATACAGTAATGACACTCGCTGCTAAATTAGCAATTCTTAATAATAAATCTTTCACAGAATCATATAGAGAATGGGGAAGAAAATATCCAAATGCAGGATATGGAAACAATTTTGAAACGTGGTTAAGATACGATGATAAAACTGCATACGGAAGTTTTGGTAATGGATCTGCAATGAGATGTTCTTATATTGGAGAACATTTTAACACAGAGAAAGAAGTTATTGAATGGGCTACTAAGTCTGCTGAGTGTACGCATAATCATCCAGAAGGAATTAAAGGGGCGGTTGTAACAGCAATGTGTATTTATATGGCAAGAACAGGAGTTACTAAAGAGGAAATCTATGAATATGCGAAGAAGAATTATCCAAAAGATGATTACAAATATAGTGTTGAATATAAAATTGAAGACTATAGAAAGACATATCAGTGGAATGAAATTTGTCAAGGAAGTGTACCTGTTGCAATAAGATGTTTTCTGGAAAGTGATGATTATGAAAGTTTCTTGCGAAAGGTATTTTCGTTAAAGTGTGACATGGATACGTTATGTGCTATAGGTGGTGGAATTGCGGAAGAATTTTATCACGGAACTGGACTTGATAATGATTATTTACTTGGACATTACCTGAATAGACAATTATACAGAATTGTTGAAATGTGAGGTTAGATATGAAATCTTATATAGGATCATTATTGATAGGAATACTATTATCATTAATTTTTACAATTGGTATGTCTTTTTCAAGACTCGATATTCTTGATGATAGAAAGAGACTTGTTTTGGCTATCGGTGATTTTATTCTTATGTTTATATTACTCTCATTATTTATTACTGGGATGTTTTTAATAGGATAATAAGTGATTCGATGGAATGTGAGATTCGAGAGGTGATAGAATGAAAGTTAAGAAATTATTGATTGGATTGCTTGTATCGGGATTGGCACTTTCGTTTATTGGATGTGGTGACAAAGTTATAAATGATAAAGATGAAAAAGTTCAATCATTCGGTCAATTTATTGAAATTAAGAAAACAAGAATCACACCATGTGATGGGCGTATACTCAGTCAATATTTTGTATATGATAAAACCACTAAAATTGTATATGTAGTACAAAGTCCAGACCGTTATAGTGGCATTACACCATATTACGTATTAGATGAAAATGGCAAACCTGAAATTGCAGTTTATGGAGAAAATTATAATGGATAAAGAGAAAGAATAAGTACACATAATCCTGTTGTGACTGCAGTACGACAGGTCATGCATGTAAAAAAAAAAGATGACATATAGTCTAACGGAAAGAACGTGGCTTTTAAGCTGAAATATTGGTTCGAATCCAATTGTGTCATATTTGTAATGATGTCGCGCGGATCATTACAGAAGAAAATAGTAACTACTGAAATGTATATTTAAGGAGGCAGTAAACATGACCAAGTATGATTTATGTACGGGTGATATTGTTCTTTCTACAAAGGGAAGCTACGGTATTGTGCTAATCGGAACTAATGGAGATGATCAAATCAAATGGTACAGTAATAATAAAGGACAGGTTATTAACAGATTTAGATCCTTTTCTATGCTTAATGAGGATCTTACGTTCAAATATGATTTAGGTAATCGTATTATTAAGGTATGGAGAACGAAAGACAAACATTATCTTGGTGATAAAGCAATTACAAAATATCATGCAGCAGAAAATCATGGATTTGAATGCATCTATGAAGAGTTAATTAAGGAAGTAACTATGGCTGAAGTTGAAGAAAAGTTTGGCTGCAAAGTAAAAATTGTAAAGTAATAAAATTTAATTATACAGGCACGTATAAATGAGGAATAGGAAATAATATTTGAAGCACTATCTTAAAAGATCAGTGCATAGATGTCAGTGTGACAATAAACTGCAAAGTTATTCCACTTCGGAAAGCGAGGTGAAATAATGGAGCAGAAGAAATTTATGGATATTCAACGTCTGAAAGAAGGATATGCAGATGGATTTGTACCGGGTGACTTAATTGTTATCCAGGAAAAATTCGACGGATCCAATGCAGCAGCTAGATATGATGCAGAGACTGGCAAAATGGTAGCTTTTTCCAGAAGACATACGTTGGATCAGAACAATACATTAAATGGTTTTTATAATTATGTGCAGGAATTAAATCCTGAAGATTATAAAGACGTTCCGGACTATGTAATATTTGGAGAATGGTCTGGAGCAAGAAATGCGATTATTTATTATCCAGAAAATACTAAGAAATGGTACGTATTTGATATTTATGATGTAAGGGAAGAAAAATATCTTCCTCAGTCAGAAGTAAAGGCATTTGCAGAAACGCATGGACTTACATATATTAATACATTTTATGTTGGACCATTTGTCAGTTGGGAACATGTACAAAGCTTTATGGATCATCCGGGATATGGAGAAATTCAAGAAGGTATCGTTATAAAGAACCAAACAAGATTAAACGATCCGAATAGCAGATTACCATTTGTAGTGAAAATCGTTGGAGATAAATTTCATGAAGTCGCAAAAATGAATCATGTTAAAAAGATTCAGGATCCGCAAAAGTTGCAAGAACGAACAGAAGCACAGGAACTTGTAAAATCTGTCGTGACGCGGCGTAGAGTTGAAAAAGAGTTATATAAAATGCGTGATGAAGGAATCATCCCAACAGAGTGGTGTGAACAGGATATGAAAACTGTTGCAAGGAATCTTCCAAACAGAATTTATACAGATTGTGTAAAAGAAGAACCGGAAGTAGTTCGAGCAGCAGGACAATATTTTGGAAAATTCTGTTCCGTTATTTCGATGAATTACGCACGAGAGATTATTCTCGGTCCGACTGGAGCAAAGTAAGGCGAAAGGAGGACACGAATGGTGGCAACAGCATTTAGTAGATTATGTACTTCTTGTAAAAAAAGATTTGCATACAAACAAACAGACGCCATCTTTGATGAGAATGGATATGGATATTCAACCAAGCTTGTGAAATGCAAACATTGTGGGCGATTAAATGTGATTCGATATTTTGAAGATGACTCGATGAAATTAAACAATGATAGAAAATATTATGATTATGACATGGTATAGAATAGGAGAATAATAAATAATGGCAAAACAGAAAGAAAAAAAACCGTTAGATAAAAAAGGCTGGGTTCAGACATTTGAATTGATTGGAAAGGCATGTATTAAAGATTACACATTCAAAATTGATGAACATTCTAAGAAAAGCGACTGGATTTACAATTCTATTAACCTGAATGTTGACTGCGGTGATAAATACGGAAAAGTTGGCTGCGAATTAATGGGTGGTTATGGAGCTGGCAGAAACAATGTTATTTATGTTCACGGCAAAGATGAGAATGGTGGAGATGATTTTGATAACAGATACCAGATTGATTTTGATGATCGATTTGACGAGGATATTCTAAAAGATATCGGAGAGCTTTGCTTTATCAAAATTGGTATTGAGAAGGATACAAAAGGTGAAGTTGTTATCAATAAATTCTTACATGCATATGATGCAATTAAATATCTGTCTGAAGCATTGCAGGATGGTATGGAAATTAAGGTAAGAGGGCAGTTAAAATATACTGTATATGACAAACATATACAAGTAAGAAAAGAAATTAACAGTATTTATCTTCCAAGAGAGAAGGAATTGAATACTTATGAAGCAGCATTTACTCAGTCGATGCTTCTTGACAAGTATTCAATCGGAAAAGCAGATAAAGATAAATGTGCGTTCCCGATAACGGCATACATTCTGGAGAAATTCAAAGAATATAATGGTAATGACTTGACTGAAGGTGGCGCTGTAAAAGGCGGAAAGTTTGTACCTTTGAGAAAGACATTTGAATATGTTTATGATCCGGAAGATGAAAAATCTATTGAGCGCGCAGGAAAACTTTTCAAAGTTAAGAAAAACGTGACATTGATTACTTGTCAAGGAGTATTTGTTGAAGGCGGTGCAGTGATCCAGACAACTGAAGACGATTTACCAGACGATATTAAAGAACTGGTAGAAATGGGAGCTTACAGTTTGGAAGAAGCATTAGCACTTTGTACAGAAAATGCTAGTAAAGAACGCAGGATGTTACTTACTAGACCAGTTATTAAGTTAGTTGGAGAAGACGGATCTAAGATTCCACAGATTCAGAAATTCGATTCTATGTATTCAGAAGATGATCTTGTATTAGATTATCTGATTGAAGCAGATGATGACGAAGAAGTGGATGAAGTAGAGGAAGATTCAGAAACTGATACAACGGAGCAGGATGAAGAAATTGATTATGACTCAATGTTAGATTCGTTGCTTGATGATTAACTATAAATAATTAAATTATACAAAGTACAGAAAGGAAACAAATACTATGGGATACGGAAAAAAGAATACAATTAAAATTGATCCTTTATCATATAATATTGGACTTATTGGGGAAAGTGGTATCGGAAAAACAACAATTATTAAAGAGATGTGCGAGAAACTTGTAGGTGAAGATGGATATCGTTTTCTTGAGTGTGGTAAAGAAGATGGCGCTGACGGTATTAATGGAATCAACTATTTAAATTGTCCGGAATGGTCAATGGATTATGATGAAGAAACAAACAGTATTGGATTTGAAGATTTTGTGGATGATGTCGTTGAGAATAAATCCACAGAATATCCTGATCTAAAGACAGTTGTTATTGATACATATGATCAGCTTGTAGAAATTGCAAAGCCAGAAGTCATTCGTATGCATAATGCGGAGAATCCTGAGAAACCGGTAAAATCTATCAAAGCAGCTTTTGGTGGTTATATGGCCGGAGAGGATAAGGCAACAGAAATTGTTCTGAATAAGTTATGGGAACTGAAATCGGTTGGTGTTCATTTCATTATTATTGGACACGTTAAGCAGCGTACACAAGATGATGTAACAACAGGACAGACATATACTTCTTTAACAACTAATATGTCAATGAGAGATTTTAATGCAATCAAAACAAAATTACATTTTCTTGGTGTTGCTTCTATTGATAGAGAAATCGTACAGGAAAAGACTGGCAAGACTAAAAAGGAAGGTAAAAAAGATGTAGATATTATGAAAGGTGTAATTACAAGCGAAAGCCGTAAAATTACATTCCGTGATGATTCTTATTCTATTGATTCCAAATCAAGATTTGCTGACATTGTTCCGGAAATTGAATTTAGTTCAGATGCATTAATCAAGGCTCTTACAGATGCTATCAAAGCCGAAGCATCTAAAGGGAGTAAATCTGTTGATGAATTAAAGAAAGAACAGGATTCAGCTGCAGAAAAAAGAGCTGAAAAGATTGCGGAAGCTGAGGCAGAAGCTAAAATACAGAAAGAACTTAGTGAAATCACAGAAAAGATTAAGGCGTTCTGTATTGCTAATAAAGGTAAAACTGCAAAATTAAAACCACTTGTAGCTGCAGCTAAAGAAATGGGTTATGACAATCCGATGAAAGTAACAAATATTGATGACGCAAAAAAGATTCTTGAACTTACTGTTGCGTAAATAAATATTGATCCCAGGGCTTCTGCCTTGGGATTTCTAAGGAGAATAACATTGAGTAAGGAAAATAAAAAGGACACAACTGGTTGGAAAAATGAAGACTTCTTACAAATGTGTGATTGGGTTGAAAGAGAATTGATGGGGTATTCTGGGACGCAGCGTTTGCATAAGAACGCATGTCTAAGATTGCAGGGGCTAAGAAAAGGACAAAGTATGGCGAATAATTCTCATGAAATGTATGGAGAATATCCTATTGATGTTATTTTTAATACTTTTAAAGCGAACAAATATGTCATTTTAAAAGCAATAAAAGGAAAAACATTTAACAGCGAAGATCAGAAAGTGGCTTACATTTGTGCTATTGTAAGCAACCGAATTAATGATATGTACACCAGAATGAAAAATGCAAAGAAAAGCGAAGAGAAGTCTGAAAAGATTGATATAGGAGCGCAAAATAGTGAAGCCGCTAAATATCAACGTCAGACGGAAGAGGTCATAAATTCTACATTCGAGGGGATTTGGTAATTGACATCTATCACTACTAAGACGAAGGATCGCAGTAGTGCGAAAACAATGTCTCCTTTTGAAAAGGAATGTATTGAGACTATTAAAAAGGTAAATGAATATAAGTTAATTGCAGAAGCAAATGCAGTGTCTTCTATTTACAAGAACCCGGATTTAGTCAGAGACACTTCTTTGAAACTGGAAGATATAACAAATAATGCTTGGAGAGTATATTTTTCAATTGCGAACGATATCATCAATGTAGAACAAAAAAATACATTAGATGAAATTACAATCAATATGTATCTATCGAAACATTCAAAATTAAGTAAGAAATACGATGAATACGGTGGATATGGGAAGATTGAAAGTTCATTTACATATATCGAAGAGGCTAATTTTGATTCTTATGTGAATGAAGTAAAAAAGTGGAACGCTGTAATGAAATTAGCCCGAATGGGCTTTCCTGTAAAAGAAAAGTTAAGTAAATATGTCGATGCTAAAGCTGAAGATATATATAACGAACTTGAGGCACTTTTGAATCACACATTTATTAATGTGGAATCTGAAGTTAAAACTTATAATGCCTGCGACGGATTATTTGATTTGATTGATAAATTAAATGCTGGAAGTCAGGTAGGAATGCCACTTAAACATTGTGATATTTTGAACAGAGAAATTGGCGGCATTAATTTTAATGGAAACATTTATGGTCTAGGTGCCAATTCAGGTGTTGGAAAATCAACAACAGCAATCAACTATTTAATGCCTTCAGTGTTAGAACATAATGAAAAAATGGTCATTATGATTAATGAAGAAGATCAGGACAAAGTAAAGAAAGAGTTACTTGTCTGGGTTGCAAATAATTTATATAGTGCTGGACTACATAAATATATTTTACGTGATGGCCATTTTAGTAAAGATGTTTTAGATAAGCTTCGTAAGGCAGCAAAATATCTTGAAGAGTTAAAAGAACGCAGAAATATTACAATCGTTCCTTTTGAAAAATATACCGTCAAAGCAGCAATCAAAGTAATAAAAAAATACTCTAGCATGGGAGTAAGGCTATTTGTTCTGGATACATTAAAAGAATCATCTGATTCAAGAGACACAGAAACATGGAAATCTATGGAACGAGATATGGTTGATCTTTACGATGTTGTGAAACCAGCTGCTAAAAATGTAGCATTATTTGTTACATATCAGTTAGGGAAAGCTTCAGTAAAGATGAGGTATCTTACAAATAATGAAATTGGACAAGCAAAGAATATATTGGATGTATTTAGTGTGAATTTAATGATGCGTAAACCATTTGAAGATGAGTTTCCTGGTGGTTCACATGAGATTAAAGCTTATAAGTTGGCGGGGAAAAATAATTCCTCAAAGATTCCATATCATCTGGATCCGGATAAACATTATATGATCACATTTATTACTAAAAATAGATTTGGGGCTACAGACCAATTCCAGATAATCTCAGAGTATGATCTGAGTACAAATATGCACAAAGATGTTGCTATTTGTAATATAGCACAAGATTTTTAAGCGGAGAGTAAATATGACTGCATTAGAGATTAAGGAATACATTCAAAAAAATGGAAAAATACCTTATGTCTTAGAAAGCATTGGGTGTAGCAATATAGTATATCATGATAACAAGGATTATTATAGCTGCTCTAATGCGGTGGGTGGTGACTGTAACAATCCAGCCGCCATCAATATAAGAAATAATAAATATCTGAATTATCGAAATTATACCAGAGGAGTTGAATATGACGATGGTAAGGATTTAATTTCTTTAGTTCAGTATAATAAAAATATTGATTTTGCAAATGCAATGAAATATCTTCATAAACTTTTAGGATTGAAAAATTTATACAAAGTAAAAGAGGAGAAGAAAAAGCCGGATGATTCCTGGTTCGTGTTCTCAAGATTTGTGGTTAAGCGTAGGAAATGTGTCGTAAATGATTTTGATCCTATGAGTGAAGATATTTTAAATGATTTTGTTCCATATATTCATATTGATTTATTTCGCGAAGGGATTATAAAACGAACAATTAAAAAATTTGGACTTGGATATTCGTATAGATGGAGGAGAACAATATTTCCAATTAGATATTGGCTAGATGGAACTCTGATGGGATATAATGCCAGAAGTTCCATCGAAAATTGTTCTGAATTTGGAATATCAAAGTACTTTATAACACCTGGGATGCGAAAAGAAATTAATATATATGGATTGTGGGAAAATTATAAAGATATTCAGAAAGCAGGATATATTGTTATATTCGAAGCCGAGAAATCTGTTCTTAAAAGAGATAGCAGAATGGATCCAACCGGCGGTGCAATTGAAGGCCATGTACTTTCAGATGAGCAGGTGCGAATTATACTTGGTATCGGAGTAGAAGAAGTTATTATCGCGATGGATAATGATGTTCCAATAGAAGAGGTCTGGAATATGTGTGAGAAGTTTTACGGATTACGCAAAGTTAGCTACATTCGTGATAAATGGAAACTGCTTGGGCCAAAGGACTCACCTGCAGATGCGCCAAATAAGATATATAACTTCCTATTTAAATGGAGAATTCCTTATGATGAAAGTAAACACAGAGAATATTTAAAGAGTTTGAAAAAATAGTTGAGATTAAGCTATGAAGAACTGCAGAAGATGTGCGAGGCACTTGGAGTCGATAGACTCAATTCATGGAGCCGTGTAAACTGCGTACACAATGGTCTCTATGAGTATTTTTTGAAGTATGTATTACATAAAAAAGAGGATCGTGATGATTCTATTTATAAAGTAACTGGCGGTATTAGTCATGATATTATAGAGCGATTTTATACTGAAGAATTATCTTATGAAAAAATGGCTGAAGAGTTTGACGAAGGATGGATGATGGCATTTGATATTGCTGATCTAAAATTTGTTCGTGGAGATGGTGCCAGAAACAATAGTATTGCAACTAAGTATTATTATGATTTGAAAAATTTCTTTGAGACACACGAGAAGATTACTGATCATATTGATATTGAAAAGTTTGTAACCGTAAAGGTTGGTGATGAATATTACCAGGGGTATATTGACGCTCTGGTGACAGATGAAAATGGTAATTATACTATATTAGATTGGAAGACAAGCAGCATATATAAAGGAGATAAAGCGAAAAATGAATGTGGGCAGTTGGTAATGTACTCTCTGGCTTTACATCAGATGGGAATTCCGTTTGAAAAAATCAAAATTGCATGGAATTTTCTTAAATATCAGTGTGTAACTGTTCAATCTAAAAAAGGTGTAAAGAAAGTAAGAGAAATCGAACGCTTTGAGCTTGGGGAGAAGCTACAGGCAAATGCAAAGATGTGGTTAAAAGAATTTGGATATGAAGAAAACATGCTGGAGTATCTGGATAAATTAGCTCAAACAAATGATATTACCTGTCTTCCACCGGAAGTACAGGAGAAATATGAATTGCATGATTGTTATGTATATGTTGACTTAACCCCGGAGCTGATTCAGTATTGGGAAAATTTTATTATCAATACTATGAAAATGATTCGTGATAAAGAAGCTACATATGCGGAACTAAAGGCAGCAGGAAAATATGATGAAGCAGATAAACTTTGGTGGGAAGATGAAGAGAGTCTAAAAAAGCAAAGTTATTATCTTACGAATTTGTGTGGTTATTCCACTAAACTTTATAAACCGTTAAAAGCTTATCTTGATGCTCAAGATGCAAAGAAAAATGGAGATATTTTGGGTACGAAAAATAAGCAGGATGAAGAATACGACATTGATAACTTAGATTGGCTTAACGATTTATAAGGAGATAAAATGGGACAGTATACTATTTATCATTGCCACTCAAACCGTTCTCTTCTTGATAGTTGTACTGGTTATAAAGAATATGCAGACCGTGTATCGGAGCTAGGGTATAAAGCCTTAGCTCTGACGGAACATGGTAATGCCTACAATTGGGTTGAAAAAAAGATGTATATCAATTCAAAAGGATTGAAATACATACACGGAGTTGAGTGTTATTTAACAGCTTCACTAGAAGAGAAGGTGAGGGACAATTATCATACAATTCTTTTGGCTAAAAACTATGAAGGTGTAAAAGAAATCAATCTTTTGATTGATAAATCTACACAACCGGATCATAGATATTATAAACCACGTATTACATTTGAAGAATTTTTTAATATTTCAGATAATGTAATCAAGATTTCTGCTTGTTTGGCATCACCTTTGAATAAATACCCAAAGGATATCCAAAAGCAAATAGCGGAAAAGTCTGCAGCATTAAAGCAGGAACTGGCAAATAAAGTAGCTGAACTTGAAAAACAGAAGAATGATCAAAAAGCCATGATAAAATGGTTTAAACAGTTTGATGACTTTAAAGAAGAGGAGTTACCGTGGGTAATAAATGGATGTATTCCAGGGGATTCATATTTGCATTATATCGAAGCTCAAATTGATAAGTTGAAGCAATATTATGATAATTTGCTTGAAGAAGTTCAGCTTATGAATGTGACAGCGAGAGAGACTTTTTATAAATTATTGGAAACATATGATTACTATGAAATTCAGCCGCATGATTTTCCAGAGCAGAAACGATATAACGAATTTTTATATGCTGCATCAAAACAGACAGGGAAACCTTTAATCGCCGGAACAGATACACATAGCATTGATTATTATAAAGCTGAATGCAGAAGCATTTTACAGAAAGCAAAACGTATCGAATATGCTGATGAAGATAAATTTGATCTGACATTAAAGACTTACGAAGAGTTGGTTGAAATGTTTCGTGTTCAGAATTGCGATATTCCATTTGATGTGATTCTGCAAGCAATAGAAAATACAAATGTGATGGCCGATTCTGTTACTGATTTCAAACTTGATACTTCTGTAAAATATCCAAAATTATACGATAATGAAGAGGAAGTATTAAAGAAAAGAATTTTTGATAAATTGCATGAGAAAATTGATGCAGGAATTATCAAAAAGAAAAAAATTCCAGAATACGTGAAGCGTATCAAAGAGGAAATGCGTGTATTTAAAAAGATTAATATGATTGGATTTATGCTCTTTATGTCCGAACTGGTATGTTGGTGTTGGGAAAATGGTATACCAGTTGGGCCATGTAGAGGATCTGTAGGTGGTTCTACTGTTGCATACATAACAGATATCATTGATGTTGATCCAGTTATATGGAATACAATTTTCTCACGATTTGCAAATGAAGATCGTGAAGAGGTTGGAGATATCGATCTTGATATTTCACCAGATCAGCGAGAATTAGTTTACAATCACATCATTGAGTCATTTGGATATGATAAGACAGCATATATTCTTGCTATCGGAACTGTGTCTGATAAAGGCACTATTGATGAAATCGGGCGCGCTTTAGATATTCCACTTGATGAGGTTGCACATATTAAGGAAATGTATAGTGCCTATAAAGATACAATTGAATCAACCGGAAAAAGAATTAAAGAAATCGAAGATATGATTCATTTCGATGAAATTAAACAGGCAGATAAAGAATCAGAATATTATGGCCTACGTCGTGATTATGAAAATAAAATAACTGAGCGTGACAAGGCTATAAAGCAAATGAATGATTTGAAAGATAATCAGTACAGGAAATTGTTCTATTATTTTGATGGAATTAACGGCACTCCGGTTTCTCAGTCAATTCATCCGGCAGGCATTGTAGTTTCTCCGGTAACACTTCCAGACAACTATGGAACGTTTTGGAATGATGGAAAACGTATTATGTGTATTAATATGGAAGAAATTCATGATGGAGCCGGTCTTGTTAAATACGATTTACTTGGACTAAAGAATCTGGAAATTATTCGAAAGTGCTATGAATATGCCGGACTTCCATATCCAAAATCACATCAGATTAACTGGAATGATAAGAAGGTATGGAATGATATTGTTCTTTGTCCTGCTGGTGTATTTCAGTTCGAATCGCCATATGCATACGAAATGCTTAAGAATTATGGCCCACAATGTATCAACGATTTATCAATGATAAATGCGTCACTAAGACCATCTGGGGCTTCATATCGAGATAGGCTGCTGGCAGGTGAGACAAATAAAAATCCATCACCACTTATTGATGAATTGCTGAAAGACAATAGAGGATTTCTTATTTTTCAGGAGGACACCATTAAGTTTCTTCAAAATATATGCGGGTTAAGTGGGTCTGCTGCTGATAACGTTCGACGAGCAATCGGACGTAAACAGATGGATCGACTGCAGAAAGCTTTGCCTGATATTTTGAATGGGTATTGTAAAATGTCTTCTCAGCCAAGAGAAATAGCAGAGAAGGAAGCAAGGGCATTCTTACAGATTATTGAAGATAGTGCAAATTATCAATTTGGGTACAATCATTCTACAGGCTATTCTATGATTGGTTACATGTGTGCATTCTGTAGGTATTATTATCCAGAAGAATTCATTGCTGCATATTTAAACTGTGCAAACAATACAGATGATATTCTGATGGGGACTGAATTGGCGAAGATAAAGAACATTGAGATAAAAAATATCAAGTTTCGAAAATCCGGAGCTGAATATACCGTAGATAAAGCGAATCATGCATTATATAAGGGTATTGCATCAATTAAATTCTGTAATGCTCAAATAGCAGATGATCTTCTTGAGCTGGCAACGAATCAATATAACAATTTTACAGAAGTTCTGGCAGATGTAAATACAAAAACATCTGTGAATTCCAGACAGTTAACGATTCTTATTGGATTAAATTATTTCGAGGAGTTTGGAAAAAATCAGTATTTGATGCAAGTATCCGAGATCTACGACAAATTTGCTTTGTGTAAGATTATCAGTAAAAAAAAGATGGAAAGTCTTGGCTTGACAGAGTATCTGATGAAGAAATATGCCGGGAAAGAGACTGCTTCTCAATATAGGGATTTGGATAATACAGGGCTTATAGCTGAATTATCTAATCGTTTAGAAAATAAAGCAATGTCTGTTATTGATCAGGTGAAGTTTGAAAAGGAATATTTACAATATGTCGTATATGTAAATCCAAAAGTAAATCAATGTTTTTACGTCGTGACAGATTATAAAACTTTCAAGGAAGTCAGAAAACCATATTGTGTATTACATAATATTAAAACCGGAGAGGATGTAAAAGCAAGAGTAACCAGTATAAAAGTATATCAGGATAATCCATTTGGTGAATTTTCTATTTTGAAAGTCCCACACTTTACAAAGAAAAAGAAAAAAAAATGTGTGAATGGAACATGGCAGGAAACAGATGAACTTGAAAATATACTTGATGAATATGAAGTAATTAAATAGGTGTGAATATGAGTAAAAAAGAAGTGAAATTTAATTGTAAAATCGTAAAGTGCATGTATAATTCGGAGGATTATAAGATTTATGCTACAGATGTAGATAAAAAAGAGTTTCCCAATATTAAGCATAATAAATATGATAATGTTACTATTTATGGAAATGTACATAATTTAGTAGTTTCACAGTCGTATGAAATTACGGCTGTGGAACAGCTCGATAAATATGGTTTTGGGTATGATATTGTAAATGTGAGAATGGATAAGCCTAAAACTGAAGAAGAAGTTTATATGTTCTTAAGAGAAATTTTAACTGAGAACCAGGCAGGAGTACTTTGGCAGCATTATCCAGATATTATTGATATTGTGTTAAGAGGAGAAGATGACACTGTTGATCTTGATAAATTAAAAGGCATCGGAGAAAAAACATTTGAAACTATTAAAACAAAAATAATTGAGAATTATTGTATCTATGATTTAGTAATTGAATTTGGTGGAATTCTTACAATGTCAATGTTAAAGAAATTATATGATGAATTTAAATCAATTCCTAAAATGAAACAAGAATTGAGGAAACAACCATATAAATCTTTGACAAAAATATCTGGTGTAGGTTTTATTAAGGCAGATAGTATTCTTTTAGAATTGCAGAGACTTGGCAAGATCAATTTTCCGTTTGAATTAAAATCATCTGCGCAAAGATGTGCAGCATGTATGGAATATTATTTGGAAGAGAATCAAAAAGAGGGAAATACTAAAATGGATCTCCGCGATCTCAGAAAACAGGTTGTAAGACTTGTTCCTGCTTGTTCATCACATTATGTTGAATGTTTAAAGGATCCAGATATTTATTATAACAAAGATACTTTTGAGGTATCTTTAAAATCTACACATGATACTGAAACTGCTATAGCTGCTGTATTATTTGTAGCAAACTTAAAACCTAAAATATGGGATTTTGACTGGAAGAGTTATCAGACGTCGGGAGAGTATCATTTAACTGACGAACAAACCAGTGCATTGGAATGTATATGTAACAATAATATTATGATACTGAATGGTTTTGCAGGATCAGGTAAAAGTGCCACTTCCGCAATGATCATTAAAATGTTGGAGGATAACAATATTTCATATACTTTAATGGCTCCAACAGGACGCGCTGCAAAAGTGTTGAGTGATTATACCGGTAAGCCAGCGGCTACAATTCATCGTGGCTTAGGTTATATGCCGAAGAATAGGTGGGGATATGATAGTGAATGCAAACTCCCATTTGATGTTGTTCTTGTAGATGAATTCTCTATGACAGATATATTTCTGTTCTTACATTTGTGTGACGCAATTGATTTTAGCAGAACGAAACTTATTGTTGTAGGTGATTCAGCGCAGCTTCCATCTGTTGGGCCGGGAAATCTACTTTACGATATGATCAATTCATTTGTTATACCTACAGTGACTTTGAATCAAATTTTCAGGTATGCTGAGGGTGGGTTAATGAAAGTTGCTACTGATGTTAGAAATATGAAACCATATTTATATGATTTGAGTAATGGTATGGTAAAATTTGGCAAGGATTATACTTTTATTAATGCTAATAATGAACAAGCAGTAAAATGTGCAATTGGATTATATCAGAAGCTTCTTTCTCAATATGTTCCTGAAGATATTCTTGTTCTATCTGCTTTCAATAAAGGTGATTGTGGTACTATTGCAATTAATAATGCAGTCCAGAAAATTGCTAATCCAAACTATGGATCAGAAAAATGTATCAAATCTGGAGATACGACATATTACGTGGGTGATATAGTAATTCAGATCAAAAATAATTATGAAGCAGAAGTAGATATGGGGGATATGGAAATAGAAAATGCTTCTCAAAATGATGAACCTTCTATAGATAAAACATTTATTCCTAATGGTATGTTAGGAAAGATTATTGATATTTATGACGAAATTATTCCATATACAAATGAACATAAGACAGGCGCTATTATTGATTTTGATGGTGTCAGAGTAAAATATGAAAAATCAGAAATGTCAATGTTGCTGCTTGGATATGCAATTTCTATTCATAAAAGCCAAGGAGGAAGTGCTAAGGTGACGATTACACTTACACCATCTTGTCATGCTTATATGATGAATTCTAATTTATTATATGTGGCATTAACACGTACAAAAGAAAAATGCTTTCATATTGGAGATAAAGACACTGTAAACAGATCCATTAAAAAGAAAGAGAATTTTAAGAGGAACACTTTTTTATTAGATATATTAAAGAAGTTAAAAATTAAATTAAACAAAAAGGAGAGCAAATGAAGTCAGAATTATTTAAAAACGAATTAAAAACAATTACTTCAGATGATATTCGTGATTTTGCAAAAGTTGTTTTGGACGATGCCCCAGACTATTTTTTCAAAGTTGCGGCAAGTTCTACAGGTAAATATCACCCGGCATACGCGCTGGGTGATGGCGGTTTAATGCGTCATACAAAAGCAGTATTAAGGATTTACAATTATATCATCGGATTAGAACAGTACCAGAATCAGTTTGATGAGAGATGGATAGATCTTGGACGTGTTGCTTGTTTGGCACATGATATTCAAAAGTCTGGTACTGCAGAAATATATGAAGAAAAGGCAAAGGATGGAAAAAAGGTGTTTACTGTATTTAATCATCCGTTGTTGGCAGCAGAATATATTCGTAATTATAAAGGATTATATCTCGAAGATGATGAACTTGAGATTATTGCTGATGCTGTTTCGTCTCATATGGGACAATGGAACACAAGTGATAGAGAAAGTATTGTATTACCAAAGCCAAAATCACAGTTAGGGAAAATTGTACATGTAGCAGATTATTTGGCTTCCAGAAAAGACATTGATATTTCTTTTAAAGATGATACTGATGCATATGATTTACCGGATATTGAGACATACAAATGTCCATACAAAAAGCATAAGGATGAATTACTGACAGATGTTGCAAAGACAGATCCTGAGTATCTGGAGTGGCTACATGAAAATGTTAATATGAGAGAACCTATGAAAACATTCGTAAATGAACTTTTAAAAAATAAAACAAATTAAATTAACTTTTAGTATTGACATCAGAAGCCTACGGTGCTATTATAATGGCACAGGGAAAACAAATTAAATTAACTCAAGGAGATATGTGGACATGAAAGTAACCCTTACAGAAATGCACTCAATTAGAGATGCAATCAGAACAATGTACATGAGCAAAAGAACATGGAATAGAGAGATAGAGCAGCAGCTCAAAGAAATGGTAGATCATTGCACAGATCGTTATGGGAGGCCATTAGATTCGCCAGAGGATGATGAATTAAAAATTAAATTCGACAAAGAAGTAGCAAAACTTCTTAAATGGGGACAAAAGCATATTACAATGCTGCGATTTGAAGATATTTCAGTTGTTGTAGAAGGTCTTCATAGAGGAGCAACCGACGATCTTGACTCCCACGCAAAGAGAATGGATAACAGAATTATTCGTAGCAGTACAAGGCTTGCAGATTACCATGAAGGAGAAGTTTCTGAATGGTATGAAGATAAAATTATCACATGGGATGAAGTATTAAAATATCTTGGTACGAAAATTCCTGGTGAGATTAGTTATTATGGTGATACTTATGTAAGGTCAAATAATGGTTTCATCAAAAAAGGATTAGAAAATAATAAAGATGTAAAACGTGGTTTATATCCACTAGCAATCCCCATGAATTTTACTTTCAAAATAAATATTACTGAATTAGCGCATATTTATGTTGAGAGAGGATCAAAAGATGGTGGCGCTCATGGAACAGCTGCTCCGGAGCTTCAGATCATGATTGAAGATTTAATTAATCAGATTGAGTCTTGGTATCCGGGAATTAATAGAGAATTACTTTTAAAGATTGCGAGCAATAATGTATGAATGTATATTTTGCAAACGGAACTAATATTGTAGTTGGATGCGATAATGAAAAAGATAGTTATTATTTTTGCCAGAAAGATGGTAATGAGTGCTGCAAGAAAGATACTTGCAAAAGATTTCTTGATTCAGATGGCAATGTAAGCACAAGACTTTTTAAGATTATGTGTAATGATGAAAATCATCACATCTTATATATACCGGAAAGGAATGAAACAAATAATGCATAAGAAGTTAGTATTTTTATTTATTGGAAGAACCGCTTCTGGTAAATCATCACTTGCAAGATATATATGCGAGACATTAGGACTTCGACAGGTAAAAAGCATTACAACAAGACTGCCGCGCAAAGATGAAATAACAGGATATGAAGATCATTATTTTGTATCTGAAAGTGAATTCGATGAAATTAAATTTAAAGAAGGCTTTGTAGCGTATACTGAAATTAACGGAATTAAATATGGCACTACATATAATGAAATTGTGAATTCCGATATTTATGTAATTGATCCGAACGGAGCAAAGTATTTGAAAGAACATTGCAAAGATGAATTTAAATTTATCGAGATTTATTTTTCTTCCCCATTTGAATTAGCAAAAGACAGGTTCCTTAAAAGAGATGGATCAGAAGAAGAATTTTACTCCAGATATAACAGTGAAGATGAACAATTCACTAAATATGAAGAAGCTGAAGGGTATGACCACTTATTTGTGAATGATATGAGCTTTTCGAAAGCTGCAGAAGCATTATGTGACTTACTTAAGAGTGAAATGGAAAAGGAGAAATCGTTATGAATGTAGTTAAAAAGGATTTAACAGTTGAACCTTTTAACGATCAGAAAATTGTTGATGCTGTAAATAAGTCAGCATCACGAGTAATGGTCGAGTTAACAAATGATGATTATAAAAGAATCATAGATCTTGTTTGGGACGAGCTTATTGCTGATGATATAGATGAAAATACCACATGTACAGTAGAAGAATTACATAATGCAGTAGAATCCGCATTGGATGAATTTAATCCAAAGATTGCAAAATCTTATAAAGATTATCGTAATTATAAGAAAGAATTTGTTCATATGATGGATGACGTTTTCACCAAGAGTCAGGCTATCCGCTATATTGGTGATAAGAGTAATGCCAATACAGACAGTGCGCTTGTAGCTACAAAGC
>ENA-ORSM01001073-ORSM01001073.1-human-gut-metagenome-genome-assembly--contig:-NODE-1073-length-22574-cov-6.119543_pt1 | contig 22574 bp, 20 predicted proteins | sample MGYA00241903_ERZ509170 | MGnify/ENA primary metagenome ERZ509170 (study PRJEB26280, sample SAMEA2338784) | human gut metagenome | biome: human gut; feature: human-associated habitat; material: faeces...
AACGTGAACCCTCTCCCACACGGGGTGCTCTACCTCCAAGATTTCGCCAGCTACCTGAAAGACAGCTTTGTGTCGGAGCTCTGCGACCTGGATCGGGAACTGATGCTGTCCATCGATATTCTGCCCATCCCCACCGATGAGGCCGCCCGCCAGTTGCAGAACACGCTGCTGGGTGTGGAAACCAACGTGACCAACTGGCAGCGGAAGCAGAACGCCAACAACAACTGGTCGGCCATTGTACCTTATGACATGGAACTTCAGCGCAAGGAAACCAAGGAGATGCTGGATGATCTGACCACCCGCGACCAGAGGATGATGTTTGGGCTGGTCACCCTCGTCCATATGGCAGGTACCAAAGAGCAACTGGATGATGATACCGAATCGCTGCTCTCCGTTGCCCGTAAGCACCTGTGCCAGCTTTCCACGCTGCGCTGGCAGCAGCGGGACGGTCTGGACACCGTGCTGCCCTACGGACTGCAGCGCATCGAAGCACTGCGCACCCTGACCACCGAGAGCACGGCGGTACTCATTCCGTTCCACGCCCAGGAGATTATGCAGCATAAGGGGATGTACTACGGTCAGAACGCCGTCAGTAAGAACCGTATCGTGGTGGACCGTCGGCAGCTGCTCAACGGCAACAGCTTCCGCTTGGGCGTATCCGGCTCCGGCAAATCGATGAGCGCCAAAGAGGAGATCGCGCAGATCGCCCTGTCCACGGAGGATGATATCCTGATTCTTGACGTGGAATCCGAGTTCGGACATCTGGTGGAAGCCTTCGGCGGCGAGGTCATCCGCATCTCGGCTACGTCGGACACCCACATCAATGCGTTGGATATGGACCGCGCCTATGGCGATGAGCGCAATCCTATCGTGTCCAAGAGCGAGTTTGTCTTGAGCCTGTTTGAGCAGCTGATCGGCAGCGGGCTGGTCACGGCCAAAGAAAAGTCCATCCTGGGCCGCTGCACGGAACAGGTCTATATGCCTTACGTCCGCAACGGGTACAAGGGGGCGGTCCCCACGCTGAAAGACTTCTACCGTCTGCTCAAGATGCAGCCGGAACCGGAAGCACAGGGGCTGGCCCTTTCCTCGGAACTCTTCATCACCGGCACCCTGGGCACATTCGCCCAGCCTACCAACGTGGATACCAAGGCGCAGATTATCGCCTACGATATCCGGGAACTGGGCGAACAGCTGATGCCTATCGGAATGCTGGTGACACTGGATGCCATCTACAACCGTGTGATCCAGAACTGGAAGCGGGGACACCGTACCTGGATCTTCTGTGATGAGTTTTATATCCTGTTCCGGTACGAGTACAGCGCCAATTTCTTCTACAAGCTCTGGAAGCGCATCCGGAAGTACAACGGCCTGATCACCGGCATGACGCAGAATGTGGATGAACTGCTGCGTTCCGACACGGCCCGCCTGATGCTTGCCAACTCGGAGTTTTTGATCATGCTCAACCAGAGCGCCACCGACCGGGAGGAGCTGGCCAAGCTGCTGAACATCTCGGACACCCAGCTGGGATACATCACCAACGTGCCTGCGGGCTGCGGCCTGATCCGCTGCGCAGGAAATCTGGTGCCCTTTACCAACAGCTTCCCCAGGAATACGCAGCTCTACCGCCTGATGACCACCAAGCCCGATGAACAACTGAAAGGATGATATGAATGAAACAAAAAAATAAAGGGCCACCTACTTTGTCACAGTGACAGGCAAAGGGTGTGTGATTATGATTTTTTGTTGTATACACACACGAAAAAGTTTCATTTTCCAGCTTGCCCAGGCGTTAACCAAATGAATGAAAAAAACAAAAGTTTTACGGATGAGCCTCGTGAAGAATTGATCGCCCGAGGATATACACCTTGTGGGCAATGTGATCCGTAACAGGATAGACAGAAGCGGTATCTGCCCAATTAAGCAGATATCGCTTTTTTATAACCATTTCAATGGCAGGTGATTCAATGAAAGATAATAGACATAAGGAACCTAGGCAAAAACCATGGGGCCAGGCAGAAAGAATACAGACAGGATCCCGATTGCCGAAAACGATTGCACGGGAGGCTTGGGTGAAAAGCAAAGAAAACCTGATTCCAGCAAAACGCACAAATCCCGATAGCAACTACGCTTACGCACAGGAGATGGAAGAAGATAGTGTTCAACAAGTAGAAAATTGTTTGGAAGATGCTACTCTTTTAACGCTGCAAAAGGCAGGTGCCGCTTACAAAGACAGGATCGCCCGCAAAAGGGAACTGCATAAACCCCATCAGGAAGGTTCCCTGTATAGGAATACTCTGGAACCGAGAGAGAAGGAAACAGTAGTTCGAGAGCCCTCGAAAACCAATCCGCAAGGCACCTCAAAGCAAGAGCAGCAACGGTGCACTGCTCAGAAACAAATAGAGCAACAGGTCAAAAAAGTAGCTCGGGAAATACGTGGCGTTGATATAGATCAAAAACAACTCCGCACTGCAGCCAATACTGCCCGCAAGGGGAAAAAGGCAGGTCAAGTAACACAACGTACACAAAGAATGATCTACCGGGCCAAGCAAGCCGCTGGGGAAAGCGCAGAAGCAACCAAGAAAGGGATTGCTGTCATACGCTCGGCGATTCGACATTGGATGACTGCCATGCAGAGCCTTGCGGCTGCACTGATTGCTGGTGGCTGGGTATCCGTGTTTATCATCCTGCTGATGTGTTTGATAGCCTTAGTAGCTGGGTCCGCTTATGGCATCTTTTTCGCAGCAGAGTCCCCTGATGAGAATGCTATCAGTGTGCAAGAGGCCGTAGAACTGCTTACCGAAGAATATCGGGACCGGTTGGAAGAAATCGAAAACAGCGTAGAATGTGACCGCCAGAAAATCGAGTCCAACGATGGTAGCTATGCCATTGTGTGGCAGGATGTCCTGGCGGTCTTTGCTTCTCAAACGGAGGGTGATGCCAACGGTACTACTGTTGCCTATTTGAACGAGGAGAATGTAGATCGGCTGCGCACCGTTCTTTGGGATATGAACGAGCTGGATTGGCGCACCGAAAGCCAACTCCAAGAGGAGGAACAAACAAATGAGGAAGGTGAGACAGAAACCACAACCATCACCGAAACCGTTCTGATCATTGAACTGACCCACCATACACCGGAAGAAATGCGGGAAACCTATCACTTTACAGACAGGCAGAATGAATACCTGACATTGCTCTCAGGAGAAGATACCGCAATCCTTTGGGGTAAACTGCTGGGTGGTTTGATTCAGGGAAGCGATGAACTCATGGCGCCCGGTATGGATACAGTGTTTGCAGATGGGGCCCTACAATGGCCGCTGCCGGTGGCGGGTACGATCACCTCGCCACAAGGCTATCGAACCGACCCGCTTACCGGCAAAACCAGCTACCACAGCGGCACCGACATCGCCGTGCCCGAGGGTACCCCGATCCTGGCCGCTGCCGACGGCACCGTGACCGTCGCCAACGCCCTCGACAGTTGGGGTGGAAGCTATGGCTATTACGTCAAAATCGACCATGGCGGTGGACTGACTACGCTGTATGCGCATTGTTCCAGAATCTGTGTCACAGTGGGTCAGGAGGTAAAGGCAGGGCAGGTTATAGCCTATGTGGGGCATACAGGACGTGCAACGGGAGCGCATCTGCATTTTGAAATGCGCAATTATGATTGATATACCTATATAGAAGACATCATTGCAGCAAAGCCAAGTTTGTGTCGGAAACGTAGCAATAACTGTTGCCTGCAGAATTCGTGTTTACTGCTTTGATCATCAAAACTTTGCCACCGTTGACACTTACACTGATAGGACGAACATTTTCATCACGAACGATATCGTCAACTCGTCCGACCAAGACATCGTCTACATAGATTTCAATGCTCATGTTGGCGTCACGGTTCGTGTCGTCAGAGGTTACGATGTTTGCTTCAAACGTATCATACTTTCCATCCAGCTTGAATTTGGCCCAGGCTTCCTGCCAGGGATCAAATTTATAAGAAACACTGTGTGTTGTGCCATACAGGTCTTTTACAGATGATACTTGTTCACAGCGTTCGCTATCCAGCATTTCCAAATTATCCAACCGCTTCGTTTCTACTTCATCTAGGTAGCCTTGGGCAACAACTTTATCAACTTCATCCATTGAATAGGTATTCAGAAGTACTGACTTGAGGTTTTCAACCTGTGCTTTAAGGGCTTCATTTTCGCTTTGTAGTGTTTGGGCTTCACTTGTCAGCTGCGCATTTTGAGTTTTTGTCGAACTATATACACTGATTAGCTGATCGGTTGCAGCTACCATGTCACCGGTTTCGGTTAGTTCACTAGTCTTAGCATCATCCCCTAAGGTGGAAACAACATTTACAATTGTCTGTTGTGATGCGGTCTGAAGACTGTTCACCTCGTTTTTTAACGTAGCAGCCTGCTGAGCCTGAAAGATTCCAAAGATACTACCAACAATACCGATGACTGCGGAAATGATCCCGAGAATACGATTGATCTTTTCACTTTTCTCTTCTGTTTTCATGGGTTACAACGTTCTCCTTCATTTCTATTTGTGGGCAAACGGAGCTTATAGCCGACTTTAAAAACAGTTTGCAAGGAACTGCCCAGTTTGAGTTTTTTCCTAAGCTGGCAGATATGAATATCTAACGTGCGCGTTTTCAAACCCGGCGGTGCTCCCCACACCGCTAGCATAAGAGTTTTACGTGAAAGTGTTTGCCCTGGATGCTGAAGAAAATAATATAAAAGTTGATATTCCATTTCTGGTAGATGAACTTCCTCCCCGGCGGAATACACAGTATGGGTTAAAGGATCCACCATAAGCGAATTATACACGGTCCATGCCTGTGCATTATCTGTCATTCTTCAGGTTCCGTCCTCTCATCGCATAAGAATCTTGTAAACATATAGCTAGAAACCAGGAAATAAATAAAACAGCTGCCAAGAGTAGAATGACAATCCAAGAAAAGTTGTACGGCTCACCATCAGTTACGCGATAACCTTGTGTAGTCAAAAAGGCTGCTGCATGAAACAGTGGCCAAAAACCCAGCCATTCAATCCCCCCTTCCATCCCGGAGAGGCTCAGGAGTGCGGGGAGGCAATAGGCCACAGCACTGGTGAATAAGGCCGGAAGTAAGTTGCCGAACATGCGTCCCAAAGTCAAAGTCATTGTGCCCATGCACAGACAAGCCGCTACCCGGCAAAGAAACCAGAATAACATCACATCAGACAAGGTAAAGATAGCCGGAAGGCTCTCAAATTCGGAAATGCTCATGGCCGGGGCAAACATCGCAGGCAAACCGTAGTCCCGCAGTACCTGAATGAGATGTGGCAAGCAGGAAGTTGCCGCGATGCCCACTGCTACGACAGCACTAACTAGAAGTTTCGCCCGTACCGTTCGTTTACGGCCCAGCGGCGTTGTGCAGAGGATGGTCTCCATGCCGCCGCGGCGCTCCATCGAGAACAGCCCGGAAAAGCAGAGCGCACAGGCCAATCCGGCCAGCAGCGCATCTTGCACATCAGCCTGACCAGTGAAGCCGAACAGTTCCTTGTATCCGCTTTCATATACCAGCCAGGCGCCAGGGTGTTCTTTCAGATAGTAGTTGATGTTCTGGTTGATGACTTGGCTGTAGACGCTGTACTTTTGCTGCAAGGAACTGAAGGCCAGCATTGCGTCGCTGGAAAGTTCGCCGGCTGCTACCTTCTGCTGGACTTCGAGCATCGGGGCAAATTCCTCGCCCTGCTCTTCCAGCCAATCGTAGGTCTCCGGAGTAAAGGGGCCCGAGATATGTTTCATGTAGTAGGCGTAATAGATTTCATCTGGCCCGATGTAACTTTCAGCTGTTACACCCTGGTAAACGCCAAATCCAATAAAGACGGCCAGCACCACCGCCGCGCCGTTGAGAAGCAGCAGCTTTCGTGCCTCCTCCTTAATAATAGAGGTGGCACAGGTCTTGTGCCGTAACCCCAGCAGAAACCCACGCTTGGTGGCAGACAGCAGTTGCGCGCGGGCGAACACCCAGCAAAACGAAAAGGCCAGGGCTCCGCCGTAAAGAACAGCTGCTGTCCACTCAACCAGCGGTAAACCGATAGGGTCACCGAACCAATACAGATTGCGGTAGTTCCCCAACAGCTCGTTGGTTTGCAGTAGGCTGGCAAGGTTTGCGTATTTGATGGCATTCAGCCGGCTGGTAGCCGGGATTGTGGCACGGATGCCGAACATCACGAGCGGCCCAACTAGGGCGGCAGCCCATCCGGCAGTCGCTCGGCGGGCAACCAACGCCGCCAGCATGACCCAAAGCCCCATGACAAAGGCCCCAGCCCACTTGGCTAGCAGAAAGCGGAACAGATACTGCCCAACCGTGATCTGCATGGTACAGCGCATTAAGGCGGGCACACTCTGAATCGTGCGGGTCAGCGGACCCAAATCGAAGGTGGCAGCACAGTAGGCGAGATTTACGCCGTAGAGCAACACAAGCACAGCCAGCAATGAGAGGGCAAACGAGCCCAGCTTTGCCAGCGCAGTGTGCAGACGTCCAGCGGGCAGACTGCGCACCAGCGAGAGGAGCCCGCTGTCCCGTTCCTGCCGGACGAGCAGAAGCGCCAGCACCAGCATGGATGCCAACAAAATCAGATCAGTAAAAGCATAGGAGATGGCGGTATACAACCCTTTTTGCGGGTAGTAGTCGATGGCCGTTTCGCCCAAACCGGCATACACCGCTGCTGTGACCTCGATGTTTTTCAGATCGTACCCGGTCTCATCGTTTTGGAAAATCGAGATGCCTGCCAACTGTCCTGCCTTGGTTTGCACGCTTTCCAGAAAGTCGGTGTACCCGGCCACCGTGTCATACTCATTCACCAGTTGAGTGAGCAGACGGTATTCCATCGTCAGGCTATCGGTGTAGAGCGTGTAGCTCTTGTCGCGGTACATCTGTTCGTACTGGTCGAACAGGGCGGCATTTTCCTCCCGGTAATTTTGTTGAATGACGCTGTTGCCATACGCTGAATCCCGGAAGTAGTTTTCCAACCGCAGCAAGGATTCAGTTTCGTCCAATTTGCTGTGCAACAAGTCGCCCTTGGCGGCCATATCCGAACCCAAGGCAGCCAAATCAGCCCCCACGGCGCGGTAGGCCGCAGCGGGGGGCTGGTTGGAAGTGGGACGGGTACCCATCCAGAGTAATAATAGGTTAGCGGTCACCAGCACGGCAAGCAGCATCGGGAACACACGGTTGCCCCAGACCTTGCGCAGTTCGGCAGTGAGCAGGCTCATTTCCCGTCTCCCTCCCCGAATACTGCGAGGTACACATCCTCAAGTCCCTGGCCGGGGGCGTACTTGTCGATGAGGTCCGGCACCGGGGCGGCGTCTACGATTTTTCCGGCGCGCAGCAAAATCACCTCCGTGGCGACGGTCTCCACATCACTGACTACATGAGTGGCTACCAGAATAATGCGGTCAGTGGCCATTTCTGCCAACAGTGTGCGCAGCCGCACCCTCTCCTTGGGGTCCAGTCCGGCGGTAGGTTCGTCCAGAATCAGCAACTTGGGGTCGCCCAGTAAGGCAGACGCCAGTAACAGCCGCTGCTTCATGCCGCCGGAGTAGGCGGACAGATGCTTGTCCAATTCAGACGAAAGATTCACTGCCGCGGCCACGCGATCCACCTCAGCCGGGACGCTTTTGCGGGGAAGCTCTTTCAGTGCCGCCATGTAGGCCAGAAAGCGCCGACCGGTATAGCTGTCATACAACCCCTGCTGCTGCGGCATATACCCGAGCACGCGGCGGAAGCGAATGCCCCTAGCGGGTTTGCCGCACCAAAGCACCTCGCCCGAATCCGCGGCTAGCGTGTCGGTGATGATGCTGATGAGCGTACTTTTGCCTGCACCGTTGGGGCCTAAAAGGCCGTAAAGCCCTGGGCCGAGGGTCAGGGATACCCCGGCCAGGGCTTGTTTAGAACGGCTTCCAATGGATTTACGAAATAAGGGTGCGGAAATCAAGTAGGATTTTTTCAAATCTCGGATTGTCAATAATGCATTTGGCATAATTTTTCCAGTTATTATTGTGTAGAGGATGCTGTGGGAGCGATGCTATTCCAATAATCCTCTTGGGACATAATTACATACTGCTTTTCGCCTGTCGCTACATAGTGACTGTTGGCAGTTGTATCTGGCAGAGTCTCTTCACCAGATATAACAAGATACTCATTGCTGGAAATGGTAGTAACTCTTTCAAATGGGGTGTCTTGGTCGCCGGAAGAGTACAGAAGAGTCCACTGTTGAGGGGTGCTGCTTCCGGTTATCATGTAATAACCGTCTTCCATGCTTGATCCACTCTGATGTGAAGCAGTTTCAATCTTGATCAAAAGGTGTGTTGAATCAGCATCAACAAGGTTTACAAAAGCTTCCTCGGGGCTGGGAACCGCGAAACCACTAAGTGATGTTTTCTCTCCAGACAACAAATCCATCAAGCAAAAAAAGCCATTGTCCTTATATGCCAGTGTTGTCCCCTGCAGCAGTGAATCCACGGATGCGTTGTCAACAGTAACAATATCCTTCCTGTCACCAGAGACAGGGTCATAGGAAGAGTAGCAACCATTGGCATTTAGCAAAATGATTGTAGATCCGGCACTGCCTTTAATCCATTCCTGATTTAAGGCACAAAGTGTGTCTTTTGTACCGGTGACGGGGTTTACACGCACTAATTCGGTCTTTAGCTGGCCATCTTCCGTTGCTGTATCGAGCTCACAGTAGATGTTCGTCCCATCCGTAACCAGAGGCCGATTTATCTGCTGATTTGATTCAAATGTAAATGTGGTTTTGCGGTTAGACCCATCCAAACCCATCACCTCCAAGTGAGGCATGACGGTAGAGGATGTATCAGCAGAGGCATGTACGTTGCCGGGAAAAACAAGTACCAGATTCTGCCCAATTACGCAAGGCAAAATCCCGCCCGCAGAGTATGGCAAGTAACTTGTGCAGGCTTCCGTATCATGATTGCAATTTGGCTGGTTGCACAGGTAAATTTTTTCCATGGTTGCATAATCAAGATACATGAGATTAGCGGAACCGTCATCGCGCACGGAAGAACTCACATAGTAAAAACCGTCACTTCCGCTTCCGCCGTAATTCCAGCCATCACTGCGTTGCAAGGCCGTAAGCGTAACCGAATTCTGTGTAGAATCTTCTTGCGCCACTTCTTGAGAAGAAGTGTTTCCTGTTTGTGTTGTTGTGTTGGTAGTAGGACCGGCACAGCCAAATAGCAGGGCAGGGATAAGAGCTATGACGGCAATAATTCTTCTTCGCATAAGATGACCTCGCATAAAGTGTTTTAATAGTGGAAATAGTTTATTGGCAGATTGCGTCGTATAAAGGAACTACTTGATTGAGTTGCTAGGGCCCAATTATTAATAGTAGTTACACCACCCATATATCACGATAAGCCAGCCCGAAGCTCACAATTCGGGCTGGCATCTGTCAATTCAGTGAATGGGATTTGGCAAGAAAAATGTTGGGTTACTCAGGCAAGTTCATTCCATACATGTGCAACACTGCCCCAAACAACGTTGTTGCCGCTAACGTAGGCAAAGACGTTACCGTGATTTACCAGGCGGATGGTAAACGCGCTCATATCCCCAGCGTTAGAAACGACGGAATCGTTGTTATTGCTGGAAAGGTCACGATAAACATTGCAGTTGTTATTAGAGCTGTTGATGTTGAGAGTGTAAGCATTGCCTGCACTATCCGTTTTGCTGTTGTAAACTTTTTTGCCGTTGCCGCGGTTAGCAATAGACCAAATCTGGTCGCCATCACCAGTGCGGGAGTAAACCGTCACATTGCGGCTATTATAGGGTCCTCCGCTACCTTCCATGTTCAAATAGTTATTCCCGCCGATAGATTCGTTACGAATGTGGTATCCATTGTAACCATTATCGAAATCGGCAAAGGCGGGAATAGCCAGGGTGCAGGCCATTGCCAGAGTCAGGCAAACGGTCAAAATCTTTTTGGTCAGGGTTTTCATCGCACAAATCCTCCTTCTCATGAGATTTTGTGATTTGGGGTGGTTTCGGAGCAGACTAGTCATCACCCGTGCGCCAGTGATGACCATTACAAGTCGTGGTCAGTTCCCGGGTTCGCTGACCCTTTCCGGTGGCTATACGATACCACACCGTGCACGAGTTCGCCACTAATCGTGCCTAACTGCAAGAAAGCGTCGCTAAATGCAAAATCGGATGCAAATCTTCGCATCCGATCAGGTTCCTATTTCATGAATTGTGAGATCAATCTAAATAGAACATCTTGTTCTTCCGATGTAGGGGTTGGGGACGGAGAAACACTTGAGTGGTTGTGCTGGCGCAGCAAAGCCGCCAACTCTGTCAACAGCTTGATTTGCTCCTCGCTTAAATCCTGAAGTGTCAATGTCTTAGACTTTGATCCCATTGCAAGGTAGTCTAGCGAGACATCGAATATGTCTGCCAAGGCCGCAGCCGTTTCCAAGTTGGGATAGGTTCGGCCTGCTTCATATTTTCCCAGCGCAGATTGTCCAATCGACACATTCTTTTGCGCAAGGCGGTCTTCCACCATGCCCATTGTATAGTTCTTATCGTGTCGTAACTGCCGAAGCCGCTCACCGAATGCAAACAGCATGCAAATGTCTCCCCTCCCGCTTATATACATCTATATTACAAGTTGACAGCAGACAAAAAGACGTATAAAATGATTTGAATCTATTCATTTGTCCGATTTACTTGGAGACGTCTTGACAGAAAAAGGAGGGTCAGCTATTGTGATAAAAAAACGAGTAGACGCGGATCAATATCCGCAGGAAGGGATATCCATGTTACATATCCTGATTTGTGACGATGAGCCGGAATTTGCATCGCTGTTAAAAGCGAAGATAACAGGGTTGCCCACCTACTCACGGCGGCGAATGAGCATCGAATGCGTTACGGACCTACGGAGCATCACGGTGCAGATGGCGCGCGATATGGACCTGATTTTCCTCGACATTGATATGGGAAGCGTAAACGGAATCCAGTTGGCTGCCAAGTTTCGCGAAGTACGCAAAGACAGTATTCTGATTTTTGTCACCAATTATGGCGAGTATGCGGCGGAAGGATACGAAGTGAACGCTTTCCGTTTTCTGCCGAAGCTGCGCCTGGACGAAAAGCTGCCGGACTATTTTGAAAAGGCAGTGGCTGCATGCCAGGCACACGCGAGAACGCTGAATCTGATCTGTGATGGCGAAGAAACCTCTTTAGCCATTGATACGATCATTTATGTGGAAACAAAGTCTGGCCTACTGATTTTTCACATGGATGAAACAGACCGGCCGGAACGAAAAAGCAGAATGACAATGAGAAAATTGGAAGAAATGCTGGCCAATGAAGGATTCTTGCGTATCCACAGCAGCTATTTGGTAAATATGGCGTACATTGAGCGTTTGCTGTCTAGCGGTGTTACTCTACTTGACGGGAAGTTCCTGATGGTCAGCCAGCACAATTACCCCGAGATTAAGAAAAAATATCTGGAATGGAAGGGGCTCGGATGAAATGGGTTACGCTTTGAGTGTTATATTGACGAGCCTACAGGTATGGGCATTTTCGCTGCTATTCGACGTGTTTTTTGAGCGGCGGTACACCGGAAAGAAGTTTTATGCTTTGCTGGCCCTTTGGATGGCGGTTATAATTGTGGAAGCCAACATCCTCCAAAACCGCATCGGCGCTCTGTTGTTTTTATGTGAGATTGCTGCCTTTTATTTGATGAATGTAACGCTGTACAAGGGTTCCTGGGACCGGCGAATCTTTGTGACAGTCACACAGTATGCAGGCGCTTTTTCAATTTCTTACCTCACACAGCTGCTGTTTGCATTTGTTATGTCCATTTCATGGGAAGAACTGGTGAACCAAAGAGCTTTGTACACTGGCGTGCTGTTCATAACCCTCATTGAGTTTTTCAGCCTTCCTCTCATCCTTCGCCGCTTCCATTCACCGCTTACGGAACGCGCCAAGCCGCATGCCTGGGGAACACTTGGCGTATTTTTCCCGGGATGCACGCTTTTTATCCTTTTCATGAGTAAAGTCGGAGACCCGACCAATACTGCCTGGCTTGTTTGTCTCGCTGCCATGTGCATCGTTGATATTTCGCTGTTGTTCCTGTTGGATCAGTTAGAAAGCGGGATTCAGTCGAGGGAGATGTTGGCCGTCACTCGGCAGCGCGCCGAAACCCAAGCGTCGAACATCAAGGCACTAACAGACTCTTACTCAGCCCAGCGCCGTCTGACCCATGATTTTCGCAAATATCTTTTTACACTGTCCAATATGCTTGCGCTGGGTAAAGTAGAAGATGCGAGCAAATACTTGGAACAATTGAAAGTTCAACAAACCGAGCGAATCTTGCTCGTCAATTCTCATCATCCGACGATCGACGCTATCCTCAACCAAGCAGGTTATGAAGCGCAGTCAAACGACATCGATATTCAGTTTGTTTTGAACGATCTATCAAAGGTGGGTATCCCTGTGGTGGATCTTACCGTTGTTATGAGCAATCTGTTGGATAACGCGATAGAAGGCTGTCAGAGACTTCCGGCAGATCAAAAGCGCCGGATTCTGGTCAAAGCAATCTACACGGAGGCGCAGCCAAATTCACTGTTCTTCTCAGTAATGAATTCAAGCTTGCCGCTTACGATCGTAGGTGATCATCTCCCAAGTACTAAGCATCCGCCTGAATTACATGGCTACGGTCTGTCGAATGTTCTATCCATCCTGAAATCGTATAATGCCGAATATGTGATGACCTGCGAGGATAGACATTTTTTGTTTGCCGTTGAATGGCCGGATGTCGCACTTGAAAATGATGAAAACCGCAAGATGCCGGTAGCTCTTCAGAATCCCTAAAAGTTTGCAGTTACAGAGCAAATCTTGCACTTAGCGCAACTTTTTGGGCATTTTTACTCGGATAATGATATACTCTACATAACATAAAGAGCAAGGCAGGTGGGCGGCAGATGGAGCAGGTGGTCAAACACATGACCCATTGGTTACTGAAAAAGCATTTAATCGTACCGGAACAGTCGGAATGGTGCCATTATATGCTGATGCAATCCACGATGAGCATTCTTTCGCTTTGCCTGTTACTCCCGGTAAGCGCCGCCATTGTTGGTGTATGGGGGTCTGTGTTTTATACAGCAACTTTCCGTATCTTGCGTCAACGCACAGGCGGTTATCATGCTCGTACACCGCATGGATGCCTTTTGGTTTCATTCGTGTTGCAGGTTCTGTTTTCGTTACTTGCAGCAGCAACAAAAGATCTCTACGTTTTGACAACGGTTATTCTTTTGTCCGAAGTAGCAATTTTTCTGTTGGGACCAGCAAACCATCCCGAGTTGCATTTAAGCGCCAAAGAATTGAAAGCGGTAAAACCCAGAATGTATGTGCGTCAAGCCACTATGTTTTTGGCTTATGTTGTAGCGCTACTGGCGCATCAGGGGATGGTTGCCAGCTGCATTGCGATGGCCACCTTTGCGGTAGCAGTGCTTTTGGCGGTTGCGCATGTTGATGACGGTGAGATACACCGTTTCAAAAAAGAACACGTCAACCAAAAGGAGGTTATCCAAAACCATGAATGAGAAGGAATCCATGATGCACAAAGCAACCCGGAAGGCCCTTGATGTTATGATCCGCCGTACCTATGACGGCTGGCCGCCGTTTTCGCCTTGCGGTGTTTATCAGCCTCATCGCCCCGAAAAGCCCCTGCCCAAACCGCAGGAAAAGAAGTAAACAGTGACCGCAAGGTCCCCCCCATCGCGCCCGTCGCATCCCGTATGCGGCGGGCGTTTTTTATTTCAAAATTTTTTTGTGTTTAATGTAAAGGTCTATTTGACATTTGGCATCTACAATTTTGTCAGAGCCAAAATGAGGTGGTGAAAGGAAGTGGACGCGAACTGGCGAAGAGATGCGATTGTTGAGCTCCTTCGCCAGAAAGGAAAGGTGAAAGCTCGAGAACTAGCCAAGCGTTTTCATGTGACACGTCAAACAATCTGCCAAGACATAACTGTCTTATCGCTTCACTGCGATATTTACACAGAACGCGGTCAGAATGGTGGAATCTACCTTTTAGAAAAAAAGAGGCCCATTCGTAAATCGCTTAGTTCATCTCAGATTCAAGTACTTGAACAACTTTTGCCTTCTTTATCAGAGGAAAAGCGTCTTATCATTCAGTCCATTCTTCATGATTTTGGCTCCTAATAGGCAACGTGCCTTACCTTGACAACTGAATACCCAGCACGGAGGCACGTTCCTAGTGCAGGAAGCGTAATCAGAGAAGCGCCATGACGTAAAATCAACACCCAGCAAGATGGGCGAGATTGTACCGAGCGATCCATTCTACTGAAAAAGCAGCGGCAACTGCTTCGCCATGATCTGCAAGGGAGATAATGATACGCCTGTTGCCCCGCACATCAGACGGGGTGGCCGACCTTGGGTTGAAATCCTTAGACCCCTGGAACACCAGTGAAAGCTGCGAAAGTGGCTTGCCGAACGAAAGTGAACCGTGTTCCCCAATGCCAGGGGGCGAGCAGCAAATATGGCATTTCTGTATGTTATTCTTTTTTTCTGAACATCAACAGCTCCATGTGTTGATGTCGAACCCGTGCGGCGCAGTGCAAGCCACTGCGCCGTATTATTTTGCCATCAACTCAAACGAGGAGATGATTCTATGACAAATCCGGAAACCGGTTATGAAAAAGCTCATCGTCAGGTTGAGCAGATCTTCCGCCAATTTTTCCCAGCCAGGGGGATGGTTACACGCGAAGGGCAGATCCGTCTGTGCCACATGATGCTGGACGCCCTGTTTGGCCTGGATGTGGCCCTGTGTGACGCCGGTGTGGGGCTGGGAAAGACCTATGCCTACCTGGTTGCCTGCGTGCTGTGGCAGCTGCAAAGGCCACGACAGATGCAACGTCCGGTGGTGATTTCTACTGCTAGTGTCGCCCTTCAAAGCGCTATTCTCACAGAGTACATACCGTTTTTATCAAACGTTTTAATACAAAATGGATACATTCAGAAGCCTATTTGTGCTGTGCTGAGAAAAGGAAAAGAACGTTTCGCTTGTGATCGGCGGCTTTTGATTCGACAAAAGCAGATCGGCATTCGTGGCGAACGGTTCCGCAGGCGTGCAGCTGCCTTGCGCGCTGCCAACCAATGCCTGGACCTGGATCTTTTGCCGGGAATATCTCGTCATGATCGCCGTCTGATCTGTGTTCCGGAGCGTTGCAGCCGCAGCTGCATCTTGCACTCCGATTGCCGGTATCGACAGTATTTGAAAGATTCCAACGGTGCATCGGTTACCATTCAGGTCTGCAATCACAATTACCTGCTGGCAGACGCAGCCCACCGGCAAAACGGGTGGAAGCCCCTGCTGAAAGACTACCAGGCACTGGTCATCGATGAGGCACACAAACTGCCGGAAACAGTTCGCCAAATGAACACCCGGCGGATTCGTTCGTCAGACTTGCTTCATTTTGAAAGAATCCTGACCACCAGCCACTGCACATTGGGAGCCCAGAAGCTCCGTGGTGTAAGGATGGCGTTCCTGACAGCATTTGCGCCTGCAGAGAACGAATCGGAAAGGGAAAAATCGTTCTGCTTGACAGCTGAGCAATCCGCCGCCTTGCAGCATTTGGACAAAGCTATTCAGGAAATTTTCAGGCTGGAGAATAAGGAAGTACCGCCCGTTTTGCGCAACAAACTGAGTGATGTTCACGAACTCATTCCGCTCTTCCTTCGCAGCGATACCACTTTTGTTCGCTATGTGGAATACCATCAGGGAAATGGGGCTCTGGCCATTGATCTGTGTGCAGTGCCTTTTGATCTGCCCCAGTGCGTGTATGATGCGCTCTGGAGGGAGCAGAAACCAGCCATCCTTACATCAGGGACCCTGGCGGTGGGAGAGGATTTCACGCATACGGAACAGCAATTCGGGCTGGATCGAGGAACATCATTGCGCACGCTTCGCATCCCATCCCCCTTCCACTACGAAAACAACTGTTTGCTTTGTTTTCCAGCAACACACAGAAAGAAGGCCCCTTACAAACAGAATACGGACCGCGTGGCCCGTCAGATCCAGGAGCTGATCAACACCGCCAACGGACACACGTTGGTGCTGTTCACATCCTACGATCAGATGGGCCGTGTCTATGAAAAACTGAAAGATAAGTTCCCGGTGCCTGTGCTGCAGGCACAACGCAACCCACAGATCTATCTGGAACGCTTCAAACAACTTTCCAACGCCGTCCTGTTCGCCAGTGGAGCGTGCTGGGAAGGTGTGGATTTCCCCGGAGATATGGTCTCCTTGCTCATCATTGTGAAGCTGCCATTTCAGGTACCCGACCCGCTGGGAGAAGCCATGCGGAAGCAGTACAGCAATCTACACAGTTATATCCAGGCTGAAGTCGTGCCTGAAATGCAGATCAAACTGCGGCAGGGCTTTGGCCGTGCCATCCGAACTGAAACCGACAGCTGCGTGGTTGCTATTCTCGACCCCCGTGCAGCACCAGGAAAGCGATATCATCAGGTGATGTTGGAAGCATTGCCCGATATGCCGATTGCGGAAACGATTGAGGATATACACAGCTTCTTCCGGATACATAAAGGTCCGGATTACTTTTTGCCCCAAAACGATACGGAGGACAACTGATATGAAAGCGATTTGTTTTATGCAGGAAGTCAAGGAAGGCGATCTGACCATCCGTGAACAGATGCTGGTGTGCCGTAGAGCGCTGCGCAAACTTCGGTGGCCGTGCGTGCTGGAACTGTTTGCGCAGGCCGGCACAGAGGAACAGCCTTTGTCCCTCAGACCGGGCATGGTGGAGCTGCTGCATGCCGCCGCCAACGGAGAAGCGGACGTCTTGGTCGTTGTAGATGCAGCACATCTGTACTGTGGGCGTCCGGAGTTGGAAGGTTTGCTGGCATCGCTTTTGCACTATGGTATCCATACCTTCGGGGCAAAGGATGGAAACTGGATCGAGCCCGGCGGACGTCGCTGGATGGTCCTCCCCGGATATGATGAGGAGGTCTGGAATGGTTGAAGATAAGGAAAAGCATCTTTTCTTTCCACGGGTGTGGCTGTATGCGCGAACCAGCACAAAAGACCATGATGTAGTAGATTGGCAGCTAAGTGAATTAGCTGACTGGGCAGCACAGGAGGGGTACAGGGTTGTGGGCAGGAGCTATGACTTCGCTTCGCCAAAGGTAATATGGTGTTCTGGTTTATCGGCCATGTTGCATGTAGTGCGACGAGGAGAGGTCGATGCGGTGGCCGTAACTTGGATCTCGAGCTTGGGGCGCACAAGGAAAAAACTGATCAAGATCTTGGCAACTTTGCAAAAGCACAATGTGGCTTTGATTACAACAGAAGAAAATCTGCGGTATCAGCTCTACCTGTATGGTCTGGATACAGTGCTGGTCAAGCATACCATGAGAAAGGCGGATGAACGGTCTTGCCCGACAGCATAAATTTAAAGACGCGCTATTACTCGATTACAGAATTGCCTGTAGTTATGAAAGTGTCGGATTTACAAGCCTTGTTCGGAATTTCACGGAGCGCATCATATCGGTTACTGCATACACCCGGATTCCCCGTGATTCGTGTAGGGGGCATGCTACGAATCCCCAGGGACAGACTTTTTGATTGGATGGAACTGCAGTCCCTAGAAAATACCCCAAACCAGAACCCGAAGATTGTTGGTATTTGATATAGCTTTCTGCTCGGCTTTCGAGTATTGTTTGTGTTGCAAAAAAATAAGAAGGAGCGTTGAAAAATGGAAGGCAAAACGAAAAAGCCGATGCATCGCGGTCACAATGAAGGCAATATTCGCCAACGTACGGACGGGCGATGGGAGGTACGCCTATCGGCCGGCATCGACTATAAAACCGGCAAACCAAAGCGGACTTCTACCTGCTGCAACACGAAACAAGAGGCTATTGCGATCCTTCAGGAGCAGGCGCATGATATCCGTGTGAATGGTTGGCGCGACCCGATGTCTGTGACCCTGGGAGAGTGGTACGAATATTGGCTGGTCACATATATGAAAGACAAGGTCAAACAGTCCACTTACATGAGTTATCGCGGGTACGGGAATAAACATTTTTGTGTGTTGTACAAAATACGCCTGAAAAAACTGGAAGGCCGCATCCTGCAGGAGTTCTACAATTACAAATATCGGGAAGAGGGACTGTCGGCTAAAACGCTTCGCAACTACCACATGGCGCTGCACAAATGTCTGCAGCAAGCAGTAAAGGAACGGCTGATCGTAACCAATCCCTGTGATGCGGTTACCTTGCCATCGGGAGAAAAGCCGGAAATAGCGGCTCTCACCAATGAACAACAGCGTGCACTGGTGCAGATCAGCTATCGCCACCGTTATGGTGTGTTCGTACGGCTGGATCTCAGCACGGGACTTCGGATGGGCGAACTGCTGGCGCTCAGATGGGAAGATATCGACCTGGTCGGCGCCCAACTGACAGTAAAGCGCACGATCAACCGGTTGGCACGTTATGAGCAGGACGAGGGGAAGCACTCAACCGAGATTGTGTTTGACACCCCCAAAACCCAAAATGCCCGCCGGACGATTCCTTTGACCCGAAGCGTCATCGAGGATCTCAAAAGGTGGCGCAGCATTCAGCTGGCCGATCAAAACGCGGCCGGCGCAGCATACCAGGACACGGGCTTTGTGGTTACCAATGAACTAGGCATGTATTTTGAGCAACGCACATTCAAAGACTATTACAACCGGATGCTGCAGGATGCAGGTATAGGTCACTTTACGTTCCATGCGTTGCGTCATACCTTTGCAACCAGAGCCCTGGAAAGGGGAATGGACTACAAAACCCTGTCCGCCATCCTGGGGCATTACTCCGTATCATTCACGATGGATACTTATGTGCACAGCATGGATGAGCACAAGCGAAACGAGATGGATAAAATGGATGACCTGTTCGGGATAAGCCTGGAGATCTCGGTAGAGCAACAGCCTTACCCGGTGCTGTTCACCGTCACAAAAGAGGGATGCAAAGCCTTTGCGCCGGACTTCCCGAAAATACAGATTCAAGCCGGCACAATGGAAACAGCCCTGATGGAAGCGAAAAAGCAAATCCAAAAGGCGCTGAGCCAGTTCAAATACCCGCCGATCCCCACCCGGCAGGAAGACATCGTGGTGCAGGAGAACAGCGTGCTGATTCTCCTGAAGACAGCCTGAACAAACAGAAACAGCCCTGGCCAGATGGCCGGGGCTGTTGTCCGTTATATTGTCCGTTACGATTTTCCACCAAATAGAAATGAACGGTGAAAAAGAAAAAATCGTTTTGGGGTCAAAATCTAAGATTTTTAAGACTGTATTCCAAAACAAAAGAAAAGAACGGTAAAACTTGACGTTTTACCGTTCTTTTTGTGGTTGCGGGGACAGGACTTGAACCTGCGACCTCCGGGTTATGAGCCCGACGAGCTACCATCTGCTCTACCCCGCGATATTTAGCTGCTCTCTCTTGAGTGCCTAAATAGTATAGCATCCACATCCCGCAATGTCAATACCATTTATAAAATATTTTTTGCATCCTGCCCCAAAAACAAAAGCCCGCGCAAATTAGTGGTTGAATCCCCTAGTTAAAACGGGTACTATTATAATAGAAAAGGATCGCCAAAATCCGGCAGATATCCCTTGCCCGGCGGGCGGCGGTGCAAAAAATAAACGGTGCCCCTGGCGCAGCAGCCGGGAACGCTGTGAATGAGGTTAGGAAAGTTATGAAACGTCTGGTCGTTGGGGTTCTGGCACACGTGGATAGCGGAAAAACCACTCTTTCGGAAGCACTGCTCTACCGTGCGGGCAGCATCCGCAAGCTGGGGCGCGTAGACCATCGGGATGCATTTTTGGACACCGATGCGCTGGAAAAAGCCCGCGGCATTACCATTTTTGCCAAACAGGCCGTGCTTACCCTGCCGGCCGGAACGGTGACGGGCACCCCGCTGGAAGAGACCCAAATCACCCTGCTGGATACCCCCGGCCACGTGGACTTTTCGGCGGAGGCCGAGCGCACGCTGCAGGTGCTGGATTATGCGGTGCTGGTCATTTCCGGCACGGACGGCATCCAAAGCCACACGATGACATTGTGGCGGCTGTTGGAGCGCTACCATGTGCCAACCTTTATCTATGTCAACAAAATGGATCTGCCCGGTGCGGACAAAGCCCTGCGCCTGCGGGAGCTGCGGGGCCGCTTTGGGGATGGCTGTGTGGACTTTACCCCCACCGTTCCGGCGGAAGAACGCGCCGAAGCCCTTGGCGTGTGCAGTGAACCGCTGATGGAAGCCGTGTTGGCAACAGGAACGGTGCCGCAGGCGGATCTCATCACGGCAATCACGCGGCGGCAGGTGTTCCCCTGCTATTTTGGCGCGGCTCTGCGGCTGGATGGCATTGACGACCTGCTCAATGGTCTGCAGCGGGATACCCGCATGCCGCCAGACGCCGGCAGCTTTGGCGCGCGCATCTTCAAGATCGGGGCAGACGAATCCGGCGCGCGCATGACCTACCTGAAAGTGACGGACGGCGTGCTGAAAGTCAAATCCAACCTGGTATCCCGCCCAGATGCCCGTGCGGAGTTTGAAGAAAAGGCCGACCAGCTGCGGGTCTACTCCGGCAGCAAATACCGCCTGGTCAGCGAAGCCCCGGCGGGCACCGTCTGTGCGGTGCTGGGCCCCACAAAAACCTATCCCGGACAGGGCCTTGGCGTACAGCCGGATGCCCGCCAGCCGATACTGGAACCGGTGCTGAACTACCGGGTGGAGCTGCCGGAAGGAGCTGACCCCCACTATGCCCTTCTGGCCCTGCGCACCCTGGAGGACGAGGATCCACAGCTGCATGTGGTGTGGAACGCCGCTCTGGGCGAGATCCACCTGCAGCTGATGGGTGAAATTCAACTGGAAATTTTGCAGAGCGTGCTGCAAAGCCGCTTTGGATTGGAAGTGGCCTTTGGCGAGGGCGGCATTCTATACAAAGAGACCATCTCTGCCCCGGTGGAGGGCGTGGGCCATTATGAACCGCTACGCCACTATGCGGAGGTTCATCTGCTGCTGGAACCCGGCGAGCCGGGCAGCGGCCTGCAGTTTGCCAGCATTTGCCGCACCGATGCGCTGGATCTGAACTGGCAGCGGTTGATTTTGACTCACCTGGCGGAGCGCAGCCACCCCGGCGTGCTGGCCGGTGCGCCGCTGACCGATGTGAAAATCACCCTGACGGCAGGCCGTGCCCACATCAAGCACACCGAGGGCGGGGACTTTCGCCAGGCAACCTACCGCGCCGTGCGGCAGGGGCTGCGCACCGCGGCGGCCCGGGGGCAGGCGGTCCTGCTGGAACCCTGGTATGACTTCCGTCTGGAAGTCCCGCAGGACTGTGTTGGCCGCGCCATGGCCGATCTGCAGCGCCGCTGCGCGGAATTCAGCACGCCGGAAAACGAGGATGGCCTGGCCGTCATTGCCGGCAAAGCCCCGGTTGCCGAAATGCGGGGCTGTGCGCGGGAAGTGACCGCCTACACCCGCGGTGCGGGCCGCCTGAGCTGTATGCCCCGCGGCTATGCGCCCTGCCACAACACCGAAGCCGTGCTGGAAGCCATTGGCTAACAGCCGGATGCCGATACTGAAAACCCGGCGGATTCCGTATTTTGCAGCCACGGCGCGGGCTACCTTGTCAAATGGGACGAAGTTCCCGCCCACGCCCATGTGGCCAGCGGCCTGGGGCGCAACGCGCCCGGTGCCCAGCAGGCGAAACAGGAAGAAGCGGATGCCTCCGATGAAGCATCCGATGCCCGCCGCCGTGCTGCCGCTTACTGCGGCACACTGGAGCAGGACAAAGAGCTGTTGGCGATTTTTGAGCGCACCTATGGGCCGATCAAGCGCCGGGGGGAAGCCGCAGGTCAGCATGACCAGCTTGCCGCGCGCAAAGCCTTCCGCAGTGTGGGGCCAAGCCAGAACCGTACCCCCGCTGCACCGCCGCCCAGCGGGCCGGAGTACCTGCTGGTGGACGGGTACAACATCATCTTCGCCTGGGATGAGCTCAAGGCCATCGCCCGGGACAGTCTGGATGCCGCCCGGAAGAGTTTGTGCGACCTGCTGTGCAACTACCAGGGCTACCGCAAGTGTCATGTGATCCTGGTTTTTGATGCCTATAAGGTCAAGGGCGGACAGGGCTCCGTGGAGAAGTACCACAATATCCACGTAGTCTATACCCGGGAGGCGGAGACCGCGGACGCCTATATTGAGCGGGCCACCTATGAGATCGGCCGGGAACACCGGGTGAAGGTGGCGACCTCGGATGGCCCGGAGCAGCTGATTATTTTGGGGCACGGGGCTCTGCGCCTGTCTGCCACGGCATTCCGCCAGGAGGTGGAGCAGGTCCAGGGCGAGATTGCGGCGGCGCTGGACAAAAATAACCGTCCGGAAAAAACCGGTGCAGTCCGGGCCGCCATGGAGAAGGCCGCGGGGCCGGAGAGGAGTCAAACATGAAAACGGTTCTGACGGCTGCGGCCACCGCTGCGGCCTGTGCCA
>ENA-ORSM01001078-ORSM01001078.1-human-gut-metagenome-genome-assembly--contig:-NODE-1078-length-22509-cov-5.101808_pt1 | contig 22509 bp, 14 predicted proteins | sample MGYA00241903_ERZ509170 | MGnify/ENA primary metagenome ERZ509170 (study PRJEB26280, sample SAMEA2338784) | human gut metagenome | biome: human gut; feature: human-associated habitat; material: faeces...
AACTTTGGAGGTAGTAATACATCTTATCACTATTAATCGTTTTTTTATTCTAAAGCCAGAATTCTTTTCTGTCATGAATATGAATTTTGGTTATAAAAAATGCAACCAATAGATATTATATTGGTTGCATTTTACAATAACTAATTAGGTCTAATATGATACAATCATTTTTTTATACATCAGAGAATAAAAATCTATACATATACGATGATCAGAGCAGATTGTCTATGTTGGCACATCCGGAATTAAAGAAAACATCTGAAAAATTGACGGATGTTAATTCGTATTATGTAAAAAAATATGCCTATTTGAAAGCGCATGGATTCTTTACAAAGTCAAAACCAACCGAATTTGCGGTATTGGAAGAATCAATAGTTGAAGACAATATAAAGAATATCAAGCAAGTCGTATTTGAAGTGACTGATTCTTGTAACCTAAGTTGTACCCCCTAAGGCTTTGACATGATGATAAGAAATTGAATTTCAAGGATATTGGGGAGTCGGTTCATAACCCCCTCTCTCCGCAACAGTTCTGAATAAGATGAAAAACTAGCGGGTAAAGGTCTACAAATCTATGATTTGTAGACCTTTTTTGCTTGTCCTCCGTTTACTTTGAAAGACTTGGAAACTACGCCTTTGTAAATTAATTATAGATAATGAAAGCTGGATGACATCTCCTTTCATAATAAGGCGATGGGATAATGCATTGCCACTGCAAAGCAAGTGCATGCTTTTTGCAGTCACACTGCAGCAGATGTGCAGCGACGCTGACCCGGTAGGTGTGTACGGGATTGTATCATGTTTCGTTAAGAAGATATTATAAACTATCCTTTGAATGTCGTATTTTTGTCTATCCATAATTTAGAGTAGTCAAAGAAAGCTATGAAACACACTCGTATGAAACTAAAAACAGTGGTAAAGAACCTTCATGAAGGCTGGAAATTCCGGCAGGCGAGACTGACCAATTGGTATCCGGCTACAGTTCCGGGAGTAGTCCACACGGACTTACTGCAGAACAAGATTATTGAAGACCCGTTTTTCCGGTTGAACGAACGGGGATTGCAATGGATTGACAAGGAAGACTGGGTTTATGAAACTTGCTTTACTCTTGCTGCCGACATGATGCGGAAAGAGAATATGGAGCTTGTGTTCGAGGGGCTGGATACTTATGCTGACGTTTATTTGAATGATGAATGTATACTGAAAGCGGACAATATGTTTCGCCGCTGGTCTATCCCCATCAGGCAGTACATTAGGGAGGAGAATAATATACTGAAGGTGTACTTCCATTCGCCGGTAAAGATAGACGTCCCCAAATGGGATGCACTTCCCTACCAGTATCCGGCATCCAATGACCAGTCTGAAAACGGGGGCTTGTTCAACAAGAAGATAAGCATTTTTGCCCGTAAGGCGGGTTATCATTATGGCTGGGACTGGGGCCCACGTCTGGTTACCTCCGGCATCTGGCGTCCGGTGTATATCAGGGCTTGGAGCGATTTGAGAATCAACGATGTGTTTATTGAGCAGAAGGAAGTCGGTGCAGGCAGGGCCGTGATTGCCGGACATGTGGAGCTGGATGCCGATAAGGATATGGACGGAGTGTTGGTCACGATAACGGATGAGGTTACTGGAAGAGTGCTTGGCGAGTGGCAAGCGGATTTGAAGCGAGGTACCAATCGGGTGACCGTTGATTTCGTCCTTCACAAGCCGAAGCTGTGGTGGAGTAATGGACTGGGGGAGCCTTTTCTTTATCGTTTCCGTACGGATATCATTGCAGGTGAGGAATTGTTGGACTCTAAAACCGAAAGGGTGGGCATACGCTCTTTGAAGGTGGTGCATCAGCCGGATAAGGACGGGCATACTTTCTATATAGAGTTGAACGGGCGTCCGGTTTTTGCCAAAGGAGCCAATTACATCCCTTCGGATAACTTCCTGCCGCGCGTCACTCCCGAGAATTATAAAAGGACGATTCTCGATGCCGCCGGTGTAAACATGAATATGTTGCGCGTCTGGGGTGGAGGTATCTATGAGAACGATGTCTTCTATGATTTGTGTGATGAGTATGGGATCATGATTTGGCAGGACTTCATGTTTGCCTGCAGCATGTATCCGGCAGAAGGCGCCCTGCTCGATAATATCCACCAGGAGGCGGTGGACAATGTGAAACGTTTGCGCAATCATGCCTGCATTGCTTTGTGGTGTGGAAATAATGAATGCCAGGATGCCTGGCTGGGCTGGGGCTGGAAGTGCGAGATAGAACGGCAGAACAAGGAATATGCCGACAAGATTTGGGCACAGTACCGGCAGCAGTATCATGTCACCTTACCCGGGGTGGTCAGGGAGTATGCACCCGGAACCTTCTATTGGCCTTCTTCTCCGTTCGCATTCGAGGGAGAGATGTCCGGTACTACTGACGGGGACCGTCACTATTGGAGTGTCTGGCATGGTAAAGCACCCATTTCTGATTATGACAGCGAGAAATCCCGCTTTTTCAGCGAGTACGGCTTTCAGTCTTTTCCAGAGTTCGACTCCGTCAAGCGCTATGCTCCTTACCCCGAAGACTGGGATATACGTTCCGAGGTGATGATGTCCCATCAGCGTGGTGGCGACCATGCCAACGGGCTGATTGAGACTTACCTGTTGAATGAATATAAAAAACCGCGTGATTTCCGGGCATTCCTTTATATGAACCATGTGCTGCAGGGAGATGCCATCAAGACGGCCATCGAGTCGCACCGCCGCCAAATGCCGTATAATATGGGGACGCTTTTCTGGCAGCACAACGACTGTTGGCCCGTAGCTTCCTGGGCGAGCCGTGACTATTACGGACGCTGGAAGGCGCAGCACTATTATACTCGCAAGGTCTATGATGACATCCTGATTTCTCCGGTAGTGGAGGGGGATGATTTGAAAGTATATGCAGTGTCCGACCGCTTGGAGAATACTTCCGGCCGGCTGCAGCTCCAGGTCTGCCGGTTCGACGGAACCGTGGTTTATCACTGGGACAAATCTGTCGGCATTTCCGGTAATGACAGCCGTGTCTGTTTTTCCGCACCGCTTGCCAAGCTGCTGGAGGGGGCAGATAGAGGAACGGTATATGTCCGCGTAGACTATACGGACAAATCGGGCAGGGTGTACCATAACAACTACTGTCTGGACAAGCAGAAGAATATGAATTATCCGAAAGTGGATTTGCAGGTCGAAGTCCGTTCCATTGAAGGCGGATATGAAGTGACGGTTTCGGCAGACAAGTTTGCCCGTGCCGTATGCTTGTCCGTTGCTGACAATGAAAGTGTATATAGCGACAATTATTTTGATGTCCAGCCGAAGAGCAGCGTGCAGGTACAGGTCAGGACGCGATTGTCTGCCGAAGCGTTCAACGCTTCGTTGAGGCTGACTTGCCTGAACAATGAATTCTGATAAGTTATGGAAAACAAAGCGGAGCAACATATTGAAATGTTACTCCGCTTCTCATTGAGATGTTGAAAATGTGTTTTCAGGAGATTTAGTTGTTTTCTTTTTTAATGTCTATGGTCATGAACCGTTCACCGTCATATAGACTTTTGACGCGGATGTTCAGTCCTTTTTTCTCTTTCAGTTGTTCCGCTATATTGTCCAGCTTGAAGGAGGCCAGTCCGGTGCCCAGTGTGAGCTGGCTGTCATTGTAGGCATTGTGGCGGAATTCGAGATTGACGTAATCCGGTTTGTCGTTCTCGCCGGTGGATGCTTCGTTGATGACCAGGTTCAGCATGTGCTTCTTATCTTCGTTGTTACTGTGGTAGAATTGATACTTGATGTTCAGATACTCACCCGTAATCCATAAATCCGTGGCGTTGATGTTGTCGTCTCCGATACTGTCCGCCTTTTCGGCAGGCATGGAGTAGATGTCTTTGGTCAGAATATTTTCGATGTGCTTTATTTGGGCATTGTATTCGTAGCCTGGAAGTTTCTCTTCCAGTTCGCGGAAGTAGATGAAAGCCCTCTGGCCGTCTATTACGGCATAGTTGTGAACATAGGTTGTGTCACTGGGATATAGTTTACTGCCTTCGTCCAGTGAGAAATAGTAGTCTTTTCCTTCGATGACCTTCACCGTACCTACGGCGAACAAAGTGTCATATTCGTCATCCCAATCGTCCAGGCATGATTGCAATACAATGGCAGTCAGGAATAAAAGCATGGATGCTGCCAATGTCATTCTCAGTTTCTTCATAAGTGGTAGGTTTTAGCTCTTTTTCTGTTTAAAACTTATTTTTGCATTCAGAAAATGCGGTGAAAAGCTAAATACTGCGTAGTATACTGTTAAAGAAATAAAAGTGTGATTTTCTTCTCTGCCTGATGCAGTATTTTTGCGCCAGTTGCATTTTTAAGGTAAACACGTGTTAAAAGAGAGAATGGAAGAACAGGAATTGGCAGAACGCTGTAGGCAAGGGGACAACCTTGCCCGCAAAGAACTGTATGAGCGCTATGCGGGACGCATGCTCAGCGTATGCCTCCGTTATGCAGGTGACCGGGAGACTGCCCAAGACCTGATGCATGACGGTTTTCTGAAACTTTTTGATTCTTTCGATAAGTTCACTTGGCGGGGAGAGGGCTCTCTGCGGGCATGGATGGAACGCGTAATGGTGAATACGGTATTGCAGTATTTGCGGAAAAATGATGTGATGAATCAGTCATCGGCCTTGGAGAATGCACCCGAAGCTTATGAAGAACCGGAGGGTTCGTCAGTAGATGTCATTCCTCAAAAGGTGCTGATGCAGTTTATCAGTGAATTGCCTGCTGGTTATCGTACTGTATTCAACTTATATATTTTTGAAGAGAAATCCCATAAGGAGATTGCTCGACTATTGGGAATTAATGAAAAATCCTCTGCCTCGCAGTTGACGCGTGCTAAAGCGACTTTAGCGGCAAAAGTACGTGAGTGGATGAAAAGAAATGATTAAATGAAGGAACGTATGGAAGATGAATTGTGGTTGAAAAAGATAAAGGATAAGCTGGAAGACTATTCCGAACCGTTGCCGGTTGCCGGATGGGAGCGGTTGGAAAAGGAATTGTCCCTTTCCGGAACTCCGATAACCGGATCGCATAGGATGATGCCTTTCCGTCGCTGGGCGGTGGCTGCGGCAGCTGTGCTGCTGGTGGCAGTATCGTCCGTCAGTCTGTGGCTGTTGCAGAGTCCGGTAGGGAATGAAATGCGGCATACGTCAGTGCCTGCTTTGGCTGTGGCTCCGGATGCCTTGCCGGAACAGACGATGCCTACCGTACGGACTAATTCCATAGAGCCTGCCTATCGGGCACATGGAAATGCATCGGTACGGGATAGGGAGGCAAGTCGCCCTTTGGTTGCACAAGATATTAGAATACCGGTTGACGATGAGCGGCAGGAGGAAATGTTGCCGGTTGAAACAGCAGATGAGGCTGTCGGTATTGGGCAGCAGGCGGAAGAGCCGGTAATGGAAGATACGGACCATGAGACCACAATGCAGGCAGAGGAACCGGAGAGAACAAGGAAAGACCGCTATCGTCCGTCAGGCCGGGACAAACTGCATCTTCCGGAAAGAAACAGTTCTGGTAGGGATACTAAAGGATGGGCGGTTGGCTTGTCCGTTGGAAATACGGGAGGTTTTTCATTGGCGAATGAAGGGGAAGCGAATGTCATGTCGGACTACATGCCTGGAAGTCCTATTTATGGCGGTAACGTAGATTTATCCTCTACGGCCAATGGTATTGTTACCATTCCCGACGGGCAGGAACTGGTTTTCAAGGATGGTATGCCCTATCTGCAAAGACGCGAAAAGAAAATTGCGGATATAGACCATAAACAACCGCTCAGTTTCGGTGTTTCGGTGCGGAAAAACTTGGCGAAGGGTTTCTCTGTGGAAAGTGGGCTGACGTATACCTATCTTGCTTCTGACGTAAGGTATGAGGGCAGCTCGGAAAAGATAAGCCAGAAGCTGCATTATATTGGTATTCCGGTACGAGCCAACTGGAACTTTGTGGATACAAAGAACTTTACGATGTATGTTTCGGCGGGGGGGGCCATTGAAAAATGTGTGTATGGCAAGATTGGTACTGAGAGTGAGACTGTGAAACCGGTACAGCTTTCTGTCATGGGTGCTGTCGGTGCCCAGTATAACATAAGCAATAGGGTTGGCTTGTATGTGGAACCGGGAGTATCCTATTTCTTTGATGACGGTTCGTCGATACAGACTATACGCAAGGAGAACCCGTGTAACTTTACGTTGCAGGCCGGCATACGTCTTACTTATTGATGGCAGGACAGACATGTTTTTGTCCGCTTTCTTGTAGATTCTGAATTTTCTTAATAACTTTCGGCCGTGTTTCTTCGTTGGTGAATGAAGGGACACGGTTTTTTATTGATTGAGAAGAAAGAAAGTAGGTCGGGACATGCCCGGCAATATAACAAACACGTAGTAAAATAGACAAAATGAAGATTAAAAAGAAAGTAGCCTTAAGCGGGCTATTGCTTTGTTGTGCAATCACGGCAAAAGCACAAGTGTGTATTACTCCCCAGGCGGAACAACGTGCCAGGGAGTTGGTCTCTCAAATGACTCTGGAAGAAAAAATCGATTACATTTCCGGTCCCAAATCTTTTTATATCCGTGCTGTGCCCCGGCTTGGCATACCCGAAATCAGGATGGCCGATGGTCCGCAAGGCATACGTAACAATACTCAAAGTACCTTGTATCCTTGTGGCATCTTGTCGGCTTCGACATGGAACCGTAAGTTGGCCAGAGAACTGGGACATGGTTTGGCCCGGGATGCAAAGGCCCGTGGGGTAAGTATTCTGTTGGGGCCCGGAGTCAATATCTACCGTTCTCCTCTATGCGGGCGAAACTATGAGTATTTTGGTGAAGACCCTTATCTGACGGGCGAAACAGCTAAAGAATATATCTTGGGAGTGCAGGAAGAGGGAGTCATGGCTACGGTGAAGCATTTTGCAGCCAATAACCAGGAGTGGAGCAGACATCATGCCAGCTCGGATGTGGATGAACGCACGTTGCAGGAAATTTATTTTCCCGCGTTCCGAAAAGCTGTGCAGGAAGCAGGAGTAGGAGCGGTCATGGATAGCTATAATCCGCTGAACGGGGTGCATGCCACCGAAAACAGCTGGCTGAACATTGATGTATTACGCAAGCAGTGGGGATTTAAAGGTATCTTGATGTCCGACTGGACATCTGTATATTCTGGTGTGGGAGCCGCTAATGGAGGGTTGGATTTGGAAATGCCCGTCGGTAAATTCATGACCAGGGAGATTCTTATTCCGGCAATAGAGAATGGTATCGTGAAGGAAGAGACCATTGACGCCAAAGTCCGGCATATACTCCAGACATTGATTGCTTTTGGAGCACTTGATACTCCGAGAGAAGATAAATCTATCGCTAAAGACAATGCACAGTCTAAGGAAATTGCACTTGACTTGGCGAGGGAAGGAGTAGTGTTATTGAAAAATGACAACGGTACGTTGCCTTACCGGAACGGTAGAACATTGGTAATCGGGCCTAATGCCGATATTATTCCCACAGGAGGGGGAAGCGGATTTGTCACCCCTTATTCGGTAGTGTCGCTCTATGACGGTATGGTTCAGTTGAAGGGCGGCAGACAGATAGAGCTGCTGTCTGACAGCCTTCTTTATAAGGATATGTCCCAACAGATTTATACGGATGACAGTTTTACGCAAAACGGTTTTAAGAGCGAATATTATAATACTCGTAATCTTACCGGAGAACTCTTTCAAGCTGCCATAGAGCCTGCCATAGACTATGCCTGGAAATACGGTGCACCGTTCGACGGCATGCCGGTAGATCAGTTTTCTGCCCGTTGGACGGGAGTTTACAAGGCTGACAAGGATGGAACTGTCAAGTTCCAGCTGGCTGGCGATGATGGATACCGTCTGTTTGTAAACGATAAGCTGATTACCGGAGATTGGGGGAACCATTCATTCAGTACCCGCAGTGCATTTATGCAGGTCAGTGCAGGGGAGATATACCGGTTGCGTATTGAATATTTTGATAATGTGGGTGAGGCGACTGTCAGTTTCCAGGCAGGAATGATGGATGAGGAGCGTTTGGCCTCTTCACTGAAGCATGCCAGGAATGTTGTTGTATGTGCCGGGTTCAACAGCAGTACAGAAGGTGAAGGGTTCGACCGTCCGTTTGCATTGTCATACGGGCAGGAATATCTCATTAATAAAGTGGCTTCACTTCATGATAATGTGACTGTGGTGGTGAATGCCGGAGGTGGAATAGATTTCCGCAATTGGGGGCAGAATGTACAAGCTATTTTGATGGCATGGTATCCGGGGCAGGAGGGTGGAAAGGCCCTTGCCGAAATCATTACGGGCAAGCTTTCGCCAAGTGGCAAACTGCCAGTCAGCATCGAGGAAAAATGGGAAGATAATCCGGTATATGGTAATTATTATGACAATCGCAATGTACCTCATAAACGGGTGCAGTATGCCGAAGGTGTTTTTGTAGGTTATAGGGGATATGACCGGAATGGAAAACAGCCGCTCTATCCTTTCGGGTATGGACTGTCATACAGTAGTTTTGAATACAGTAATCTGAGTGTTGAGAAGACGGGTGGAAACCGGGTTACGGTAAGCTTTGACATCAAGAATACCGGAAAGATGGATGCTGCAGAAGCGGCTCAGGTATATGTGCGGGATGTGGAATGTTCTGTTCCGCGTCCATTGAAGGAGTTGAAAGGCTACGATAAGGTTTACTTGAAGAAGGGGGAAACCAAGCGCATCCGGATATTGCTGGATGAGGAAGCCTTTGCCTACTATGATGTGGAATCACATCGGTTTGTAGTGGAAAAGGGGACTTTTGAGATTCTGGCAGGTCCTTCTTCGGCTGATTTGCCGTTGAAGGCAACTGTTGTTTTATGATAAAATAAATATCAAAACAAGAATGGCGGTATGAAAAAGATAATAATACTGATGGTTTGTCTGTGGGGATTTGGTAATAGCTTTACTTCAGCACAGACTACGGAGAAGGGGAAATTTATCTCCGGTTTGATGAAACAGATGACGCTGGACGAAAAGATAGGCCAGCTTGCACAATGCACCTACCGGGGGAATTTTACCGGACCCGACGGTGGAAATATTCCTAAGGAAGAATACGTACGGCAGGGCAGAATGGGCTCTATGCTGAATGTGATAGGAGTAAAGGACATACGCCGTTATCAAGAACTTGCTCTGCAGTCGCGTTTGCGCATTCCTTTAATTTTTGGACTGGATGTTATCCACGGCTATCGTACCGGATTTCCGCTTCCGCTTGCCGAGGCTGCAAGTTTCGATTTGGCCATGATTGAGGAAGCTGCACGCTACAATGCTTTGGAAAGTGCCGCCGATGGTTTGAACTGGGTTTTTGCCCCGATGGTGGATATTTCGTGGGACGCACGTTGGGGACGCGTCATGGAAGGGGCCGGTGAGGACCCTTATTATGGTTCTCGGGTAGCGGAGGCGCGTGTCAGAGGCTTGCAAGGAGACGATTTGGCAGACACGACGACTGTCATGGCATGTATGAAACATTTTGCCGGATATGGTGCACCGATAGCAGGAAAGGAGTATAATAGTGTGGATATGTCAATGGGCCACTTTGCCAATTTTTATATGCCTCCCTATAAGGCGGCCATAAAGGCAGGAGCAGCTACCGTGATGAGTGCTTTCAATGATTTTAATAATATTCCTTGTACTGCCAATGATTTCTTGCTCAATCGGCTATTGAAAGAGCAGTGGGGATTTAAGGGATTTGTTGTGTCTGATTATAATTCGGTAGAGGAATTGGTGAACCACCGTTATGCTGCTGACAAGAAAGATGCCGCAGCCAAAGCGCTGAATGCTGGTCTGGACATGGAAATGGTAAGTACCTGCTACTTGACTTATCTGAAGGAGCTTGTTCAAGAAGGGAAAGTAAAGGAGAGTGTGCTTGATGATGCAGTACGGCGTATTTTGGAGAAGAAATATGAGTTGGGATTGTTTGAGGACCCTTTTCGCTACTGTAATCCGGAAAGAGCAGCCAAAATACTCAATGCACCCGAAGTCCGCAATGCTTCGCTCCGCATGGCCGAGCGTTCCGTTGTATTGCTGGAGAATAGGGAATCCGTGCTTCCGTTGACGGCACAGACGAGGAAGATAGCCTTGATAGGAGGACTCTCAAAATCCCAATACGATATGGCAGGCGCTTGGGCCGCCACTACGGACCGGAGCAAAGTGGTGACCTTGTATGATGCACTGGTCCGGAAAGGACTGGAGGTGAACTATGCTGAAGGCTATGATATGAAGAGCAATCAATTGACCGGATTGCAGGAAGCATTGCAGGCTGCTGAGGCTTCGGATGTCATTGTTGTGGCGGTAGGCGAGAGATTCGGTCAGAGTGGCGAGAAGGCTTCCAAAGTGAATATAGCCATACCCGAGGGGCAGCAGAAGCTGGTGTCGGAACTGGCAAAGACTGGAAAACCTGTCATTGCTCTTGTCATGTGTGGGCGTCCGGTAATCTTCAATGAGATGAGGGAACATGCTGATGCGGTACTGTGTACTTGGTGGCTGGGAAGTGAGGCCGGCAATGCCATATGCAATGTGTTGTGGGGAGAGTATAATCCTTCGGCTAAATTGCCCATGACATTTCCTGCACACGTAGGACAGATTCCCATTTATTATCAGAATAAGAGCACCGGCCGCCCTACCGCATTGAAACAGACCTATAAGGCATCTTATATCGATGCTTCCACTGAGCCTGCCTATCCTTTCGGATATGGGCTTTCGTACACGGATTTTGGATATTCTGATTTGAAACTGCTGCCGGGCAAGGCTGCAGGCGTCCATACGGAGGTGTCGGTAAAAGTGACTAATACCGGTAAGTGTGCAGGAGAGGAAGTAGTTCAATTGTATGTGCAGGATAAGGTAGCCTCTGTTACGCGTCCGATAAAGGAATTGAAGGGCTTTAGGAAAATTCATCTGAATGTGGGTGAAAGCAAAACTGTAGCTTTTCAGATAACTGACGATGCACTGGGATTCTATGACAATGAGATGAATTATATGGTAGAACCTGGTGATTTCGTCTTTATGGTGGGTGGCAGTAGTGATGATGTACAGCAGATTACCTATAACTTGAAAGAATAGGATTCTTGTCCTATAAATGAAAAGCAAGGCTGTCCGGATATGATTCCGGACAGCCTTGCTTTTCTGTTTTAGTTGGTTATCACATTCGTGAAATACTCTTTGAACAGTTTTTCTGCCCGTTCCAGTTGTTCCGGAGCATTTTCCTTTACTTCTTTCAATTTGTAATCCCATCCCATGGCTTCGTATTTGTGAACACCCAGACGGTGGTAAGGAAGTATTTCCACCCGTTGTATCTGCCGGTATTTGCCGAGACTTTCACCCAGCAGGCGGATGTCTTCTTCCGAATCGCTGTAACCGGGGACCAGTACATAGCGCAGCCAGAAGGGGTGTTCATGTTCTTCGAGCCAGGCAGCGGTGCGGAGTGTCTGTTCGTTGCTCCGTCCCGTCAGCGTACGGTGGCGTTCGGGATTGAATTGCTTGATGTCCAGCAGCACGAGGTCAGTCAGGCTGAAGAGCTCTTCCACCTTTTCATTCCAGATGCCTCCGTTACTGTCCAGGCAGATATGGATGCCGTTCGCCTTCAGCTCCTTGAAAAGAGGAATCAGCGCTTCTGCTTGCAGGGTAGGCTCGCCGCCGGAGAAGGTAATGCCTCCTTTTTTTCCGAAGAATACTTTTTGGCTGACAGCCATGTGCAGGATTTCTTCCGGGGGGGTGGGGGTGCCTCCTTTTACATCAATCGTATCCGGATTGGCACAATACAGACAACGGAACGGACATCCTTGCAGGAAAACGACGAGCCGGAGACCCGGCCCGTCGAATGTTCCCATACTTTCGTAGGAGTGTACATTTATCATATTACATTCTTTCGTGGAATGAACGGCTGATGACTTCCAACTGATGCTCGCGGCTCAACTTCACGAAGTTCACGGCATAGCCGGAAACGCGGATGGTCAGCTGCGGGTACTTCTCGGGGTGAGCCTGAGCGTCGAGCAGCGTCTCACGGTTGAAGACGTTGATGTTCAGGTGGTGGCCACCCTTCTCGGCGTAAGCGTCGAGCATGTGGACCAGGTTATCGGCCTGAGTCTCGGAAACTTCAGAAACCTTCATAATGTGTCTCCTTCGATTGATAGGCGCCGGCCGAAACCGGCGCGCTAATCAGTAATCGTTATTGTTAGTATAGCACTAACAATAGTTACTCGCCCAGCTGATCAAGGTCGATATCGCCAAAGAACACCTGATCCTCCTTGCCGAGCGCACTCGGGATGATGGAGAAGGTGTTGGAAATGCCGTCCTGAGCATCGCGGAACGGGAGCTTGGAAACCGAAGACAGCGAAGCGATGGCGCCGTGGCTATCGCGCTTGTGCATAGGGTTAGCACCCGGGGCGAACGGCTGGCCAGCCTTGCGGCCGTCGGGCGTGGAACCGGTCTTCTTACCGTACACGACGTTGGAGGTAATGGTCAGAACCGAGGTCGTGGGCACGGAGTTGCGGTAGGTGTCGTTCATGCGGATGTACTCCATGAACTGGTGCACAACGTCGTGAGCGATCTGGTCGACGCGGTCGTCGTCGTTACCGTACTTGGGGAAATCGCCCTCGGTCTCGAAGTCGACGATGATGCCGTTCTCGTCACGGACGGGGTGGACCTTGGCGTACTTGATGGCGGACAGGGAGTCAGCCACGACGGAAAGGCCAGCGATGCCCGTAGCGAACCAGCGGTGCACGTGCTTGTCGTGCAGAGCCATCTGGATGCGCTCGTAGCAATACTTGTCGTGCATGTAGTGAATGATGTTCAGCGAGTTGACGTACACGCCAGCGAGCCACTTCATCATGTCGTTGTACTTGGCCACAACGTCGTCGTAATCGAGCGTATCGCCCTCGACGGCGCGGTACTTGGGGCCGACCTGCTTCTTGGAGACCTCGTCAACACCGCCGTTGAGTGCATACAGCAGGCACTTGGCAAGGTTGGCGCGGGCGCCGAAGAACTGCATCTCCTTGCCGATGCGCATGGAGGACACGCAGCAGGCGATGCCGTAGTCGTCGCCGTGGTAAACGCGCATGAGGTCGTCGTTCTCGTACTGGATCGAGGAGCTGGCGACAGAAGTCTTGGCGCAGAACTTCTTGAAGTTCTCGGGCAGACGGGTCGACCACAGAACGGTCATGTTGGGCTCGGGGCTGGTGCCCATGTTCTCGAGCGTGTGCAGGTAGCGGTAGCTCATCTTGGTAACGAGCGTACGGCCGTCAACACCCATGCCGCCGATGGACTCGGTGACCCACTGCGGATCGCCGGTGAACAGGGCCTGGTACTCGGGGGTACGGGCAAACTTGACCATGCGGAGCTTCATGATGAAGTGATCCACGAACTCCTGGATCTGCTCCTCGGTGAAGGTACCGTTGGCAAGGTCGCGCTCAGCGTAGATGTCGATGAACGTAGAGGTACGGCCGATGGACATAGCGGCGCCGTTCTGCTCCTTGACGGCAGCGAGGTAGGCGAAGTACATCCACTGGATGGCCTCCTGCGTGTTGGTAGCAGGGTTGGAAATGTCGAAACCATAGGTCTCGGCCATCATCTTGAGCTCGCCGAGGGCGCGGATCTGCTCCTGCAGCTCCTCGCGATCGCGGATGTTGTCGGCGGTCATGACCGTCGGGGTGGAAGCCTTCTGGGCCTCCTTGTCCTTGATCAGGTAGTCGACGCCGTACAGGGCAACACGACGGTAGTCGCCGATGATGCGGCCGCGGCCATAGCCATCGGGCAGACCGGTGATGATGTGCGCCGAGCGGCAAGCACGCATCTCGGGGGTGTAGACATCAAAGACGCCAGCGTTGTGGGTCTTGCGCTCGAAGGTGTAGCGCTCAACAACGTTCTCGTCGACCTTATAGCCGTGCTGGCTGGCAGCCTGGCAAGCGATGCGGATACCACCGTTGACGTGCAGAGCGCGCTTGAGCGGCTTGTCGGTCTGGAGGCCGACGATGGTCTCCTTCTCGCGGTGGGCGTTATCGATGTAGCCAGCGGGGTGGCTCACGATACCCGTGACGGTCTTGGTGTCCATATCGAGGACACCGCCCTGCTCGCGCTCCTTGAGCAGCAGGTCGAGAACTTCGCCCCACAGCTCCTTGGTACGCTCGGTCGGGCCGGCGAGGAACGACTCGTCGCCCTCGTAGGGGGTGTAGTTCTTCTGGATGAAGTCTCGGACGTCAACCTCTCCCGTCCAGATGCCTTCCTTGAAGCCTTCCCATGCCTCCTGCATTGTGTAACCACGCTCCTAGTTACGTGTAATGCGGCGCTCTCTCACACCGCTGCTTATTGAATTCTTGAATTTTCGGTTTGCACTACCGGCTTCTTCCGTTCTTCATCACACGTTGGTGCAGGGAAAAACGTTTGTCCACCTTGGAACTGCAACCCAAAACCCAAGATTTCACCCGTTTGAGAAGGATAACATAGCGACCCTCTCCATCTGGGCTGTTATATGTTTCTTTTTTTATATCATAAGGGCGTTTTTTACAAACCCGCAGGAAATGCGAGCGCGAACAACTACCGTTCACCGATTTGTATGTTATTTTTCCTTGCCTTTGTACGACGTTCGCTCTAGCTGTTATGCCAGCTTTAGCAGGATAAAGTGTCCCAGAGACCCTACAGAAACTGCAGGGCGGCCACGGGATCCCCCGTGGCCGCCCTGTGGCGTAGCTAGTTTTTAGCTTTGATTGCCGCTTGGCATTAGGCGGCTGCAGCGGCCTTGTCGGTCGTTGCCTTGCCGTTGCTCTGCTGGCCCTCAAAATGCTTGTAGCACCAGCTGGTGACCAGCGGGGTCAAAATAGCCGTAACGATTGCGCAGGCAGCAACCTGTGCCGTGGCCGTCGCGAGCACCGCGCCGCCGTACATGGCCTCGTTGACGCTTGCCATGGCAGCAGGCGTGGCCACATTGGCTCCGGCGCAGCTCGAAATGGCCGCACCTGCGACACCCGTACCGCCCGTGAGCTTATCGACCGCGATGACGGGAATTGCAAAGATCACCGAGCAGATCACGCCGAGCAGGATGCCGGGAAGACCGCCGTTGATAAGCTGGCCAAAAGTCATGGTCGAGCCCATGGCAAAGAAGACGAGCACGATGATGGCGGAAAGTGCCGGTGCCATCATCTTCTTAAAGCTGGGGAACAGGTTACCCAGAATAATGCCGACGACGATCGGCAGAATGGCGCCCACGAGCGACCAGCCGATCGGGGCCTGGCCGGCAGCGCCGAGCACGATCATCGTGACCGGAGGGCCGACAACCAGCGTGGTGATGGCGACGGCGCCACGCTCAGCCTCGTTGCCCATGGTACCCATCAGCCCAGCGTACATAGCGTTGTTGGCGCCGGTGCAAGCCGCCAGCATCACCATGGCAGAGATGCCAAACAAGTTGTCGTTGAACACATAAAGGATGAGCAGCGACATGGCAACGACCACGATCTGCTTGACGGCGATGATGATGGCGCCGCGGGCAGCGGCGGCAGGAGCGCTCTTAAACGAAATCGTCGTACCGACGATGAGCAAAAAAGCGCCCACGAGCGGGCCAGCGCCCTGCTGGGTCATGCCAAGCGTAAAGCTGCCGAGCGTTTTGAACAGGTCAGGGAATAGCGTGTTGAGCAGGCAGCCCAGCAAAAGCGGCACCAAAATATTGGCACCCGGGATGGAGGACATCTTAAAGAACGGCTCCTTTGCCGCCGGCGCCTCCACCGCAGTCGATTCACTCATATATATCTCCTTTGGATGCATGCGAATCGCAGCCGCACGCGCCTATGTCAGAAAGAAGGCGACGGTCCCGAGTCGCAGGAGCCGTCGCCGAATAATCGTCGCGGGGTATTACCCGTCCAGGACGATGCCGCCGTCGCAGTCACCGATCTCGCCGTTCACGAAGCTGGCGAGATCGGAAGCGAAGAACAGCACCATCTGCGCAGGCTCGCTGGCCTGGGCGGCGCGGCCCAGAGGAATACCGTTGATGATGCGCTGAGAGTTCTCGTCAGAGAGAATCGAGGTCATATCAGTAAGGGTGAGCGACGGGCACACGGCGTTGCAGCGAACGCCAAACTTGCCGCCTTCCTTGGCGACTGCCTTGGTTAGACCGTTAACACCGGCCTTGGAGCTCGCGTAGGCCGCGGTGCCGAGCAGGCCACCGCCGATCTTGCCAGCAACGGAACTCACGTTGACGATAGTGCCGGCGTGGGCCGCCTTAAAGTGCGGGTACACGGCGTTCATCATGGTAAAGGTGCCGTTGAGGTTGATGTCGATGGTGCGACGCCACTCGGTGTCATCGATCTCATCGAACTTCTTGGTGCTGATGACGCCAGCGCAGTTGATCAGGATGTTGGTTTGCGGCAGGTCCGTAAAAATCTGCTCGACAGTCTCGCGCGCCTTGGGTGCATCGGCGACATCGAGCTGATAGAACTTGTTGCCCTCGCCAAGCTCGGCCACCGCGGCCTCGCCCTTAGCAGCGTTCCTTGCGATGAGCGCGACATGTCCGCCGCCCGCGACGATGCCCTTGGCGATCTCGAGGCCAATGCCCTGAGTGCCGCCGGTAACGATCACAGTTTTGCCCGTGAAGTCAAATGCCATGACTCCATCCCCCTTTATATAAGGTGTCTCCTCGCGGGAAGTTGGAGCATCGCACGTGGCGATTATATGAGTCCCAGTCGTCATGGTGGTGACAACCCCTCGCCTAACCGCGTGCATAATAGTTCTTTGAAACGCTACAATTATTGAATTATTTTAATTCTTTATACGCTCTTTATATTACCTAGCAACCAGGTATTTTTTTTGGGACATGCCCAGAGATCTACCCCTAACTTTGCTGATACCGACGGTGTACGGAGGTCGCCTAAAGATTGTTTTCTAGGCATGACCCAAAAATCTACCGTATAGGGTGCGCGTGCAAGGGTATCATCTTTCACCGGAAATAGTTTCTAGTGTTAGGGGTTTTCGATGGAAGATACCGATTTCCATGAGCTTGGGCGTCAGCTCTTAACTGAGTTTGGCAGCATGCATCAGCGAATTTCGCGCTTTGCGGACAAAGCCCTCGGTGGCGAGATGGCCGTCATGCGCGCTCTCATACTCGCCGGTGGTTCGCTCACACCGAGCGAACTCGCTGATCGTGCCTGGGTCTCGAGCGCCCGCATCGCCAATATCCTACGCGCCCTCGAGGCCAAGGGCTGGGTTGAGCGTGAGCACTCAAAGACCGACCGTCGTCGCGTACACGTCACGGTGACCGACAAGGGATTCCAGGTCATCGAAATCAAACGCCGGGAATTCGAGGACCGCACCGCGGCCTTCCTCGAGCAGCTCGGCGAAACAGATACCCAAGAGATGGTGCGCCTTCTAAGACGTGCCAACGAAATTATCGACCGCAATCAAGAAAGGAGAGATGCCGAGTGAGGATTCTCAAGCTCTTTAAAAAGCATATCCTGGCACTACTCGCAGCTATCGTACTCATCGTAATCAGCTGCAACGCCGATCTGGCGCTGCCTACCTATATGAGCGACATCGTCGACGTGGGCGTGCAGCAAGGCGGTATTGCCTCGCCCGTGCCCGACACCATTCGCGCCGAATCGCTCGACGACCTCGAACTCTTTATGAGCGCCAAGGACGCCAAGGCTGTGGAGGCCGTGTTTAGCAAGGCTGGCAAAAACGGCATTCGAGCGTACAAGGGCACCGAGGAAGAGCGTGCCGATGGAGGCAAGATTGCCGACATTATGAGCCTGCCCGAGACTGTCGTACTTTCGTTCAACCAGGGCATTGACGCCGACTCCATGGGCGACATGATGGGCTCGTCCAGCGAGAAAGACGACAACGCTGCCCAGGCCATGCCCACCCCCGAGCAAATGGCAGCGATGACGCCCGAGCAGCTCGCCGAGATGCAGCAGAAGGCCGCGGCGGCGCAGAACATGCAAAAGCAGATTGATGCCGACGGCGGTAAGATCACTATGAAGAGCCTGCGCCTGGGTGTCGAGGGCGGTCTGGTAGACCAAAGCAAGCTCGTCGAGGGCGCCAACCAAATGGCGGACAAAATGGGCTCCATGTCGGGCTCCATCGTCACCCAGCGCGCCGTGAGCTATGTACAGGACGAGTACAAGGCGCAGGGCATCGACCCCGCCGACGTGCAGAACGCCTACCTGTGCCGCATGGCGACCACGATGTTTGGACTGTGCCTCGTGTCGCTCGTCGCCACCATCCTGACCGGTGCCGTGGCTTCGCGCACCGCCTGCTCCATCGCCCGCGACCTGCGCCGCGAGACCTTCAACAAGGTTATGCACTTCTCGCCGGCCGAGGTGGGCAAGTTTAGCCAGGCCTCGCTCATCACCCGCTGCACCAACGACATTCAGCAGATCCAGATGGCCGCAACTCTGTTTATCCGCATGTGTCTGATGGCCCCCGTCATGGGCATCGTCGCCGTCATGCGCGTCCTGGCCAACCATACCGGCCTGGAGTGGACCATCGCCGTTGCCATCATCGCGGTCTCGGCCGTCGTCGGCGTGCTTATGGGCCTCACCATGCCCAAGTTCAAAAAGATGCAAAGCTTTGTTGACCGCGTGAACCTTACCGCCCGCGAGCTGCTCGACGGCCTTATGCCCATCCGCTCGTTCAACCGCGAGGAACATGAACTCGAGCGTTTTGACAAGGCATCGCTCGACCTGATGACCACGCAGCTCTACACCAACCGCGCCATGAGCTTTATGATGCCGCTCATGATGCTCGTCATGAACTGCATCACCGTGCTTATCGTCTGGTTTGGCGCGCAGGGCGTGTCCGACGGCGTGATGCAGGTCGGCAACATGATGGCGTTTATCTCCTACACCATGCAGATCGTCATGGCGTTTATGATCCTCACCATGGTTTCGGTCATCCTGCCCCGTGCCGAGGTCGCAGCCGAGCGCGTGGAAGAGGTCATCACTTGTCCCACGAGCATCAACGACCCTGCCTCGCCCAAACTGCCCGCGGCCAGCTCGCCGCGCGGTGAGCTCACCTTCCGCGACGTGAGCTTCCAGTATCCCGATGCCCGCGCCGATGTCATCAGCGGCGTGAACTTCACCACGCATGCCGGTCAGATGCTCGGCATCATTGGCTCCACGGGCTCGGGCAAGTCCACGCTCGTGCAGTTGATTCCGCGCCTGTACGACGTCACGGGCGGCAGCATTTCGCTTGACGGCGTCGACGTGCGTGACATGACCCTCTCTGAGCTGCGCCGCCGTATCGGTTATATTCCGCAGCAGGGTCGCCTGTTCTCGGGCACCGTCGAGAGCAACCTTAAGTTTGCCGGCGACATGGTAAGCGATGATGACATGCGCCAAGCCGCGCGCATCTCACAGGCCAAGGACTTTATCGCCGAGCGCGAGGGCGGCTACGACTCCCCCATCAGCCAGGGTGGCTCCAATGTCTCGGGTGGTCAGCGCCAGCGCTTGGCCATCGCCCGCGCATTGGCCAAAAAGCCCGAGGTTGTGGTGTTCGATGACTCGTTTAGCGCCCTCGACTACAAGACCGACGCGCGCCTGCGCGAGGAGCTCGCCAAAAACGTCACCGACGCCGCGCTCGTGGTCGTGGCGCAGCGTATCGCGACCATCATGCACGCCGACCAGATCATCGTGCTCGACGACGGCCACGTAGTGGGCACCGGCACGCACGAGGAGCTGCTGCGCAGCTGCCCGGCGTACCTGGAGATCGCACAGTCGCAGCTTTCCGCCGAGGAGCTGGGGCTTACCCAAGAAGAAATTGCAGCCGTTATGGAAGGAGGCGAGCACTAATGGCAGACGAGACCAAGACTCAGATTCCCAAGCCCACCCGCCAGCGTGGTCCCATGGGCCGCATGGGTGGCATGCGCCGTGGCGAAAAGGCCAAGGACTTTAAGGGCACCATGAGGCAGCTGCTCGGCTATATCGGCCAGCACAAGATTGCCGTGTTTGCCGCCGTCGCCTTTGCCGTGTGCTCGGTCATCTTTAACATTGTGGGACCCAAGGTGCTCGGCCAGGTTACGACCAAGCTGTTCGAAGGCCTGGTCGCCAAGGTCAACGGCACCGGCGACGTTGACTTTGACTGGATCGCCAAGACGCTCGGCTTTTTGCTCTGCCTGTATCTGGCGAGCTCTGTCTGCAGCCTGGTCCAGGGCTGGCTCATGACCGGCGTCACGCAAAAGATCTGCTACCGCATGCGCAAGGAAATCGCCGCCAAGATTGCCGTCGTGCCGATGAGTTACTTCAACGGCCACAGCAAGGGAGACGTACTCAGCCGCATCACCAACGATGTCGATACGCTGGGTCAGTCGCTCAACCAGAGCGTGACGCAGCTCATCACGTCGGTAACGCAGATTATCGGCGTGCTCGTCATGATGCTTTCGATCAGCCTGCCGCTCACCGGCGTCACCGTGCTCACGCTGCCGGCCGCCGCGATTATCCTGACCGTAATGATTCACTTCTCGCAGCCGTACTTCCGCGAGCAACAGCAGGTTCTGGGCGCCGTCAACGGCATTATCGAGGAGGACTTTGCCGGTCAAAACGTCATTCAGGTGTTCGACCGCGCCGAGGTCTCAATCGAGGAGTTCGACCGTCAAAACGACCGCCTGTTTATTAGTGGCTGGCGTTCGCAGTTCCTGTCGGGCCTGATGATGCCGCTTATGAGCCTGGTGGGCAACATGGGTTACGTGGGCGTTGTCGTGGTGGGCGCGCAGCTCGCGCTGACCGGCAATGCCACGCCCGGCGACATCCAGAGCTTTATCCAGTACGTGCGCAACTTTACGCAACCCGTGCAGCAGCTGGGCAACGTGAGCAACACGATGCAGTCGATGGCAGCTGCCACCGAGCGTGTGTTTGAGTTTTTGGCCGCACCCGAGGAGGAGCAGAAGGCCGACGCGCAGATCCCTGAGAAGCGCCCCGGCCACGTGGAGTTTGACCATGTGAAGTTTGGCTACACGCCCGACAAGACCATCATCCACGACTTTAGCTGCGAGGCGCAGCCCGGCCAGACCATCGCCATCGTCGGCCCCACCGGCGCCGGCAAGACCACGCTCATTAAGCTGCTGCAGCGCTTCTACGACGTGGACGGCGGCTCGCTGCGTGTCGAGGGCGTCGATGTGCGCGACTGGGACCGCGCGGCACTGCGCGGCGAGTTTGCCATGGTGCTGCAGGACACCTGGCTGTTTAACGGTACCATCCGCGAGAACATCCGCTACGGACGCCCCGACGCGAGCGATGCCGAGGTCGAGGCCGCTGCGCGCGCCGCACGCTGCGACCACTTTATTCATACGCTCGCCGGTGGCTACGACTTTATGATCAACGAGGAGGGCACCAACCTGTCGCAGGGTCAGCGCCAGCTCGTGACCATCGCCCGTGCCATTTTGGCCGACCGCCCGGCACTGATTCTGGACGAGGCGACTTCCAACGTCGATACCCGTACCGAGGAGCTTATTCAGCGCGCCATGGATGCGCTGATGCAGGGCCGCACCAGCTTTGTCATCGCGCACCGCCTGTCCACGATCCGCAACGCCGACGTGATCTTGGTGATTCGCGACGGCGACATCGTCGAGAAGGGCACGCACGACGAGCTGCTCGCCCAGGGCGGCTTCTACGCCGACCTGTACAACTCGCAGTTCGACGAAGCGGCGTAAAAACCGGCGGCAAACAACCGCAATGCCAAGAAAACGGGGGCGCAGGACAACCTGCACCCCCGTTTTGTGTCCTTCGAGCCTCGAAACGCCTTCCCTGAGACCTCACTGACGGCGCTTTCCAGACCCCGTGGGCAAAAAAGGGCAAATATGAGTACTGTTACCTTTTTAGTAACAGCCAAAACCGCCTCAAATGCCGCTCCCACGGCTTACACGCGTCCCTAAATTGATCAAACAACACCATAGCGGACTTATATGTGTTTGCGTTAATGAACATATTTTGCTGTTATGTCTATTATTTTGCGAAGGCAATATGATACTAAGATAGCAACCGTACTCATATTTGGCATTTTTTGCCCACAGGGTCCAAAACCATGCTCCAAAACACAAAAGGAGGGGCCTCGTAAGGCCCCTCCTTAGGAAAGGGAATCGATTTATTCCACAGCCGTAGATTAATCCTAGCCGCTACTCCATCATGTCGAGGACGGAGGGGCGAAGCTCGTTCTCAGCAGCCTCGGGATCGGTTTCGCGCAGGCGGTTGATGTAGCGGTTGTACCACATCACGGCAAGGCCCAGGAAGACAACCACGCCGCCGACGTTGTAGACCAGCGTCAGCCACAGCGGCTGATCGAGCGGAATGGTGCCGCAGATAAGCACGAAGCAGAAGACCACAAGCAGGAATGCAGCAATGACCAGGCCAAAGGTGCGCGAACCCATGCGGAAGCCACGGGGAGCAGCGTCGAAGTTCTTGCGCAACATAAAGTAGGCAAGCAGGATCAGCAGCGGCGGGAGCAGAGCGGTGGCAGCCG
>ENA-ORSM01001091-ORSM01001091.1-human-gut-metagenome-genome-assembly--contig:-NODE-1091-length-22371-cov-3.041540_pt1 | contig 22371 bp, 37 predicted proteins | sample MGYA00241903_ERZ509170 | MGnify/ENA primary metagenome ERZ509170 (study PRJEB26280, sample SAMEA2338784) | human gut metagenome | biome: human gut; feature: human-associated habitat; material: faeces...
TGTCCCAATATTTTGAGCCTTTTCTTATATTGTCCTCTTCAAGAACGTAAATAAGTTTAGGAAAAGCAGGTGTAACATAAACACCATTTTCATTTTTCAAGCCAAGAATACGTTGCTTAATAAATTCCTTAATTAAAGCTGCCAATTCTTCTTTGTATTCATTTGTTTCACCAAGGTACATGAATACAGTTAAAAATGGTGTTTGCCCATTAGTGGTTGACATACTGTTAATTTGATAATTAAAAGTTTGAACACTATCTTCAATTTCTTTTTTTGTATCAAGTCTTGCAAATTCTACAGATTTATCATAGTCTAGTCCACGATCTTTATATTTATTTAGATGATAAATATAGCTATCTCTAACGAAAGGGGCTAAATGTGTAAGTGTAATACTTGTACCACCATATTGAGAACTTGCTACAGCAGTAATAATTTGCGTTGCAATCGTAGTTGCCGTAATAAGTCTATGTGGCTTTTCAATCTTGACTTTATTAATCATTGTACCATTCTGCAACATATCTTCAAGATTTACAAGACAACAATTACTTATATGTTCTGCGAAATAGTCCATATCATGGAAATGGACAATGCCTTGCTTATGTGCTTCAACTACATCTGATGGCAATAGAAATCTTTGTGAAATATCCGTACTTGTAATTCCTGCAAGGTAATCTCTTTGTGTTGTGGCGAGTGTTGCATTTTTATTTGAATTTTCGTTATTCCAATAATCATTTACACCATCAATTAATTCAAGAATACTTTTATCGGTTGTATTGCTTTGTCTTACAAGGCTACGTTTATATCTATATGTAATATAGGCTTTTGCTACATTTCTGTCATAATCCATAAGCGTTGTTTCAACTATGTCCTGAATATCTTCTACTGAAATTTCTGCCATGGCTTCAAGCTTTCTGCACACATCACAACATATGTCGCTTGCAAGTTCAGCATTTATATCCAATGTATCAGGATAAACTTCATTATACGCTTTCAAAATTGCCTTACCGATCTTTGCTCTTTCAAACTTAACTTTAGTTCCATCTCTTTTAATTACTATTTTGCACATTTTATCACTCCTTGTTGTCACTTAAAACAAAATCTATTTTTTGTTCGCTTTCTATACGCTCTATGTTTTCTGGCTTTAAGTCTAATTCTATTTCTGTACCCATATCAGTTTTCATAATCATGTTAATTGCCTTATCAATATCGTTCCAATTCCTACAACGGTATCTTTGGTGTAGCATATGAGCGTTGTTTTCATATGACTCAAACCCAAGTCTATTCCATGGATAATCAAATAAAATTTTATGATAATAGCCACCAACTAAATTGTCTACGCAATCATCAATTAGAATATCAATATCTCCACTAAGCATTTGCTTGTTCTTTATGGCTATGAGGCTATCATACATATTTAAAAATGGAAGTTGTTCTTGTAACCAAGCTGCCTTACTAGAAATATTCTGTGGGGCTGTAGCTGTTACTATGTAAATTTCACAACCTAAATCATGGTATTTCTTCAATGTGGCAACACAATTTTCAAGCACTTTTATGTTGTCCCATACCCTCTTATCCGTGAAATAGTCATAAAACTTGTCTTGAGATACATTTTTAAAGAACTGTCTCATATTATAGGTAGTTATATTGGCAACGGACAAATTGTCATTATAGTCCTTATTATAAACATCAATAATGCTCTCTACTAAATTATTAATGACATTATCACAATCCACACCAATACGCCACGGTCTAGGTCTTATCAGATTTGCTTTCAGTTCCATTGGCATTTTCCTCTTTATCATTCTCGTTTAATTCATCAAGCATTTCGGTTACTGTTCTATAGGCTATTAGAAAACCAAGTACAAGCCCAACCAAAGCACCAATAATAAAATTAGCCATTCTTATCATGTTCCTTTCTGTATTTTTCGTATTCATCTCTAATTTGCTCCAAAGTACAAATTTTATACGGTATATGTCTGTTGTCACAATACAAAACCTCCGTGCGACAGCCTTTAGAGGATTGCCAATCCTTTGAACAAATAATCATTTCATCTGCAAGTTCTTCAAGTAACAACAGGGTCATGTTCAACCCTTGCTCATAAGTGGTACAATCGTAAAGGTTGCCAAACATTGCACTAGGATTGAGATACAAATTCTCAGGGTGTATTATAGTCAACAACCTTTGGCACTCATTTATTTTACTTAAATTTTCTTGCTTACCACCATATGGGTGAGATAAGTAAACAATGCTATTATAATGTTCTCTGTTAATTATGTTCAGTTTCGGTATCATTATCTCCCTCCTGCTTGGCTATAATTCTTTTCACATAATTTTTTAAATTTTCATAAGCTGTGTTTATGTTTTCATCATTATTAATAACGTAATCAACAGATGATTTGCAGTTTTTAAATTCTATCTCGTCTTGCTCAAAACGTTTTCTAGCTTCTTTAAATGCTTTATCAATATTCTTATACATTTTATAATAACGTCTAAACAGGCGATCATGCCGAGTAATCGGTAGGCAATCTATAAAGATAGAATAAATCTTTCTATTACCCCTGTACTTTTTACGGAGTTCATTAAGCCCTGTTTGGTCTACAACGTAAAGATTATATGTATCATCGTCAATCTGACTTGCCGTTACTCCATAATGATTACCAAGATAGTAGTTATAAGCCACAATGTCATTAAGTGCCTTAAATTCTTTTTCTGAAACAAATGTGTGTCCTTCTTCTCCTTTAAACCTAGGAGAACGTGTTGTATAAGAGGGTATTTGTTTCATCTTAAATTCATTTTCAAGCATTTTTACAAGTGTTGATTTACCACTTGCCGAAGCTCCAAGAATACAAAATAGTGGTTTAGTCATTTTTATTCTCCTTTAAATAGCATGGAAACATTTCTTTACACTCTCCAGCGTATTTACACATAGGAACTAAAAAATCTTTCCAAATATTATCAAGTTCAATAATTTTATCGCACATTTCTTTTATAGCTTCTCTTGTTTCTTTAGCAGCCTGATTACACAATCTCTTATTGGCAATGTTCATTAGTTCTTCGCCATTGAAATCCCATATCATGTTTACAGGAGCGTCCTGTGGGGCTTTAGTCCTATCATAATCAGATTGTCTATCGTTTCTCTGAGATTTAACGTAAGGTTGTGCGTGAATGTGTCTCACAAGATGTACCGCTACCCAATTAGGGATATCTTCAAACAGTACCGAAAATCTTAGTCTGCGTATCGGTGAATGTCTTGCTTTTAATATTTTATATTTCCACTCGTCTGTCGGTGGTGTTTTAGCCTTTAGTCCTACTGTCACTAAGGCTCTTTGTTTTACTGCAATCCAATCTTCATTAGTTGGATATTCAAGTATTGTTACTTTCATTGTCTTTTCCTTTACTTTATAATAAATTCTGCGAACATTTTTTCTGCGTTCTTTTCGTGTTCTGTTGGCACAAACATTATTACCTCGTTTTCAAGGTCAAGTGCAAATATGCCCACTATACTACTTGCATTTACGCAATAATGGCTCTGCTTTAGGTCTATGCTATAGTCAACCATATTCGCAATCCTGATAAACTGCTGTACCTCTTTTACTGTAGTAAATCTAATTTTATATGCTGTATACTCCGTTACCATTTTCATCTGTCCTTTCTTGCTTGTTTAATTTGTTGCCATAGCAATCATATAAGCTCTTTGTACAATTGCTTTATTTCTAGCTTTTGTTATCTTCTGTCTTTCTTTGGCTCGAATGAGTTCGTCCTCACTCATAAAATATGTATCTAATTCTCTACACTCTGACTTGTAGCGTTTTAGCTGTCTGTTCTCCTCCTCTCTAGCTAAACGCTTTCTTTTTCCTGCTTTCTTGTCATATGCCAATTTTTAAATTCACCTCTTTTCTAATTAATTTTTTGAATTGATACAATATTACCAGAATAATTGCTATAAGTACCAATGTTGCCACTGCTCATAACATCAGGGTCAAGTGCATATGTATCAACTATAAATTCAACCACGTTCTTAAAACCATTGCCTGTATCTCGGTACTGATTATTATAGTCAGTATGAATATCAGCTTTACAATCGGCTAAAACAGCGGTGAACGAATTACCCATGTCGGTTGTAATTAGATAGCGTGTACCTATTTCTGTACCGTAATAACTTCCTAAAGCAATACAAACATCGTCACCTTGTCTGCGTATTCCCTGACTGTCCGTCCAACAATTCAGTTGTAACTGATATTGCAGAGAATTGATGTCCGTAATACAAGCATAATTCATATAGCCGTGAAATGAAGTGTCACCTGTTGGAATATCGTAAGAAACAAGTTCTATTTCTGGCTCTGCTTCAGACTTGGTAACTGTCGTTGTAGTTTCGGTTACTTTATGGCTATACGGCTTTGTAGCTCTTGTTTCTTTGGTGGTTGTAGTAGATTTAGTATTTGTTTTTACTGTATTTTTTTTATTTTCTACCGATCTAGTTTTTGTATTTTTAGTTATAGTGCTTGTGGTAGTAGTAATTGTATTAACTGTTGAATTTTTGGCTTTGTTTCTTTCAAAATTGTACCTGTAATCTTCGTTAATACCAACAACTTTTACAACTCCAAAACCAATAACTATTACGCAAATAGCAACTATAAGTTGCATTATTTGTTTTGTTGTCTCGTCTTTCTTTTTGTTCATATGTATTTATTCCTCATCGTCACAATAGCAATATTTGTTATAATAATCTTCTCCGTTCATTTTTTCGCAAGGAATATCGTTGTATTCGCACAAATCGTCAACGTTCACATTATGATTTGACAAATATTCAATAGCCTTTTCTTTGGCACATTCGCTGCAAAGTTCTTCCGAGTCATTGTCAATAATATAAAGCATATCAACCTCAGTTCCACACTTGTCGCATATTAAAACACGATAATCTTGACCCATGTAACAATGATGACAGGGAAGTCCGAGAGCAGTACAACCCACACAATCATTTCGTATCTCACTTGCCATGTTTTTATTCACCCCTTCACTTCTTTAAATCTGGCATAAAAACTGTCATTAATATCGTAAACATTATCATATGTATTACAACTTTTTCTACCATGACCGTCTATTAGTCTACCATTTTTTACTTCGTATACTTTTCCTTCCTGAAAGTTATGAGTGTCAAAGCAAGCCACCCATGTACATTTCAAGAGAGTATTCCAAGCATTATTTAACATTCTATTTCCTTTCTAGTTTCAGTATCAACCTCAAACAGTTTTTCAAATATGTAATAAAGTACATCAACTACTATTGAATTGCCTGCTTGCTTGTAGAGCTGACTATCAGAAGTAAACTGTTGAGATTTATCAAATTGCTCGTCCTTAAATCCCATAAGTCTGTAACATTCTCTAGGAGTTAATTTACGAACTCTGCAATTATCAACTACACCTATCTTAGATGTAGTTCTAAGACAATTAGAATAATTCTTCATAGGTGCTTGATAGCCAAATGAATGACTGTTTTCTAAAATAACTCCACAAGTTTCACCTTTAGAATCTTCGATAAATTTTTCAAATACCTTACGTTGCCACTCAGCATAAGTATCATTAGGTTCAACTACAACTTGATTGCAACTTGTGGTTAATGTCTGAGCGCAGCCCTTTCCAACACGACCTCTTCTTGTCTTAGAATTAGGCTGCTCCAGATTTACGCTATCACCCTCATAAATCTCTGCATAGCCTTTCTTCGTTGCTTCCTTGACACAGGCTATTGGCTCTGCTATTTTAGGTTGTCTGTTCCCACCCTGCATAATTTCCAATGCAGGGGAACAACCTTTTGCCCTTAATGTGCTTGCTACACCATTAGTATCCCTAGGTTTCCACAGAAAACCTGTTCCTTTTGCGGTATGATTTTCATTGTGCCTAATAAACCCTTTTATCATTGTATCTGTTAAATAATACTTTTCATCTACCTTAACCTCAAGTACATTTTTGAGTCTGATTCCATTGTCAAAAGGCTGTGGAAATTCAAATTTTCCGTCATCAATATCTTTACGAATACTTATAGCAAATACTCTTTCTCTGTTCTGTGGTACACCAAAATCTTTAGCATTTAAAACTTTCCAATATGTATTATAGCCAAGTTCATCGAGCCAAGCTATCCATTCATCAAACTGCGGTTTGAATTTCTTACCGACAAGATTCTTGACATTTTCAAGCATAAGATATTTTGGTAAAGCCAACATTTTATTAAAAAATAAGAGATAAAAACAAAACGGAACGCTCAGATTAGCTACCTGAGTGAATATGATAATTGCAATTATCTTCCAATAAAGAACAAATTGGAGGATTTACAAATAGTGAAAACGGGAAAAATAACAGTAAACGAATTATTTAGTGGTATAGGCGCACAAGTTTCGGCACTAAAAAGACTTGGAATACCTTGTGAAGTTAAACATACCTCAGATATAGACCATAACGCAGTTCTTTCTTATGCTGCTATTCATTGTGGGCTTACAGAAGAACTGATAAATACATATGCAGAGTATCCTACAAGAGAAGAAATGGCTAAGCAGCTTTCAGAAATTAACCTCGGTTATGATTTTCAGAAAAACAAACCATATAATTGGTACAGATTTGTGAATAGTAAGTCTAAGGAACTTGAAAAATATTGGCTTGCCAACAAACTTTCAAAGAATTTGGGTGATATTAGTAAACTCGATCATCTTGAATATGCTGACTTTTGGACATATTCGTTTCCTTGCCAGAGCATATCTGTCAGTGGTAAGCAAGAGGGTATTATAAAAGGTAAAACACGCTCAGGACTACTTTATGAAGTACAAAGACTTCTTGAAAAAGCTAATAAAATGTTGGTTTGATTTATATGTATTTTAGTGTATTACTTTATAAACTCTGCATTATCAGGTAATCTATCTCGAAATTCTTTAGGTACTTCACCATTGTGCCATAAATTATTTGTTACGATAATTTCACCAGTATGTAATTTAATTTTAAATTCTCTACCACCATATCCCCTAAAAGGACTATCACTCATTGGGTGAGCTTTGTCTAAGTAATAGCAAATACCATTAATAATAACGTGTTCGTCCTTTTCTTTTATAATTTCAAGCCAAAATTTTTTATGAAAACATTCGCCACTATCACAAACTTTGTCAAAAGGCTCTGCATGGCAGACTTTGTGGAACACTCGACCGCAGATTTCACATTTTATATTTTGAATAGTACAATCCATTTTGTTTATCTCCTGCTTTTACATCAACCACTTTCTATATTTCCTATCTTGTTTACGCTTAATCTTCTTTATGCGGTTGTATATATAGTTCTCATAATGCTCAAACTGCATAGCCTTTGCATAGCAATATAACCATACCACAAAAAAGGTTAAAACCACCATTACACTTACTATAGTTTTAGTATGATGTAAGCCGTATTCGTCATAGAAATGTGCCATAATTGGCATTGTTAAAACAAAAGCACAAAAAGAAATAATACAAATAATAGTATATATTGTCATTCGTGTTTTGCACCATTGTTTAGAATATTTCACTACTTTAATTTCTTTCATCAATAAACCTCTTTATTGCCCTTTTGAGCATATTTCTCTATAACAAAAAGGTCAAATCCGTTTCTTACGAACTGTCTTGTAAGATCATGTTTTATGCCATTACCCAAATATGTATAGATATAACTCATTTGCTCCATTGTAAAATTAGTTCCACAAATTTTATTAAAAGCATTAGTATTGTCTTGCCAATATCTTATAAGCCTTTTGTCTCGTGAATACCTTAACGCACAAGAGCAATCTCGACTTAGCCATTCACAAAGTTTTACTTTAAAATCTTCATTTGTTTTCACATCATCAAGCCCAATATAAACATTGAATTTTGGAATAAGAATAACCTCGTTATTTCGATTAATAAAGCTATTTGGGAAAACTTGCAATGCAAGTTTTATACTTTCCAGAAGTTTCATTCTGTCTCCTTTCAACCAATTCCAATTCTTTCTTTGTATTCATCAAGTGTAATTTTGCCCATTTTATAATCTAAAAGTGATGTAAATTCTTCTGTAGAAGTACAAAAGGGGAGATTACAGTTGCGAAGTTCTTTTCTTATCTCTTCTATCGTCTGCTCAGACGGAATATGCTGCTTACTCTCGTTGACACAGATTTCCGAGATAATAAATTCCATATGCTGATATTGATTTATTAGGAATATTAGTTGCTCTTTCGTAAGAGCGTTAAGAATTTTCTTTGAAATCATTTATGCTCTTTAACCCCATTTCAAGATACAGTTCATCAACTGCATTGCCCTTTCGTCTAAGACAATTATAAATTCGTTCATCAATAGTGTTCTTCATCTGAAGAATTATGTATGTACATTTATTAGTTTGCCCAAAACGGTGTATACGATCTTGACTTTGTTTAAAGTCCTCGTAACTAAAGCTCAATGAATAATAAATATTATAACTACAATTTGTAAAAGTTAAGCCTTTGCCTAGTAATTGTGGGTGTGTAAATAACAATTTGACTTTATTGTCTTTAAAATCTCTAATTATATCGTCACGATTTTTCGTTTTACTTGTAAGAGCCATACCATTGAATTTTTTAGCAAGTCTTTCAATTTCATGGATAAACTGACACCATACTATAATAGGCTTGTCTCCTATTTCTTCAATAGATTGCTGTAAAATTTTATCTTTTTCAGTATCAAAATCGGTAATACTATTATCTTTGTTAATTACAAAACCACTTAAAATCTCACGCAATTTCATTAGCTTTGCCGTGAACTCAAATTTGCTCCATGAGTTAATATTATCTTTAATATTCTGTACCATATTTTGATAATACATTTTCTGCGTTTTGCCCATATTAATCTTCTTAATTTCAAAAGTCTTATCAGGTAAAGCTATACAATCGTCTTTGGCAAGAAAAATAGATTTTTCAGAAAGTCTGTTATAGTACGCATTTTTATTCTCCTGAGTTTGATACCATCTGTGAGGGTTAGCCATATCCTGAGTAAAATACTTTGCAAGGAAACCATAATAATTATTTCCAAATACATCGCTATCAACAAGCTTTATTTGAGGAAATATCTCTGCATTATGGTTTGGTGTAGGACAACCACTTAAAACAAACCTGTGAGGAATTACATCTATCATTTCAAGGATATCTGATGTAATTTGACTTGTCATATTCTTCATAACAGAGCTTTCGTCAATAATTAAACAATCAAACTGAACGTTCCGAATCTCATTTTTAAGTATTTTAAAGCTTTCATAATTCATTATGTATATATCAGCTTTTGAATTTAGCTTTTCTAAGCGTTCTGTTTTAGAACTGCCATGGCAATTCATGATGATTTTATCAGGATAAAACCTATGACAATCATCAATCCATGCAGTTTCTATTACGGATAACGGACATAGTATAAGAGCCTTATCGAAATGTATGGCTATTTCAAGCCCCATAGGGCTTTTTCCAGTACCCGTCTCAGAAAATATTGCATAACAGCCCTCGTTCAGTGCGTTATTGACAATCTTCTGCTGATAATCTCTAAGATATGGAGAAAGCTCATATTGAACTTTCTCTTTCTTAGAAACAACGATATTGCTGTCGATTAGTTTATATTGTTGTAGTACGGTTAACGCTGAGTTGGGAAACTGCCATTTACCATTTTTAAATTTACGTCCTTCAATAGTCCTTATGTATGGTATCTTTTCAACAGGTACTGATAACTCAATCAATAGTATCACCCACTTTCATTTCATTTGTTGCAAATCGCCATTTATAACCTTTTGAAGATAAACAAGGTCTTTTATACTTATTAGGATTTTCGGCATAATTACAACAAGCTGATATATTAGTAAAATTCTTTAACCCGACACTTTTTGAGGCATCTTTTACAGAATTATAAATTTTTACTATAACATTTGTTTTAATATCAATTTGTGCGACCATTTTCTTGTTTCCATAACAGCCGTGTGTCGTATGTAACCCCTTGATATAAGCGTGTTTGTTATTATAACTTCTATCGCACCACTCTAAATTTATAGCATTATTATTCGTTTTATTTCCGTCAATATGATTTACCTCTGTGTATTTACCGGGGTTAGGGTTATTGCAGAACTCAGTTGCTACTAGGCGATGAATATATCTGTCATAATGTTTACCACTTACCGAAAGCATAACTCTCAAATAACCATTGCTGTGTTTACGAACGTTTAAAATTTTAGGATTTTCTAAACCCCATGATGTGATTTGATTTGAATAGTCACCAATTCTCCTTACGTTCCCTAAATTACTAACTTGATAATAATTTTCAAACCCACTTATATTACGCCATTCTTCAACCATCACTTTCTACCCTTGCTTCATTTTTGATTTTTTTAATTTCTGATTTCCTTATTCCAAGTGCCACAAGTTCAGCTTCTAGGTTTTTAATCTGTGTTTGTAATTCTTTTTTCTTATCGGACATAACCTTCTTCTCTTGTTTCTCGGTTTTAGCCTTTGCACTCTGCTCTTTACCAACGAGAAGCTGTTCGTTAAAACGCTCTTTCATCTTCTCTATACTATCGTCAGACTCGTAAACACTATCGTCCCAAAGTGAAAATCTCTTTTCGATAGCCAGATCATACCATTCTTTCTGCAATTCAATACCTATCGCACTTCTACCACATTCAATCGCAACTTTATTTGTAGTTCCTGCTCCCGCAAATGGATCAAGTACAACGTCACCTGGGCAAGACCAAAGTTTTACACAACGCCTTACAAGTTCTTCTGCAAAAGGGGTTGTATGTGAAATACCAGAATTGGAAATGTTCCATACACCATCTGCCCAATCTGCCCATTCAGCGAGTGTAATATCAGAAGCCTTAATAAGTTCACAATCTCCTTCCTTCTTATAGACATAAACAAAGCCTACATTCGCAGCGAGAATGGTATCTCTTGCTTTCATATTGCGATAATAAAGATTACCCTGTGCAAGCATAGCTCTCTGTGCGGAATATTTTCTCCAAAATGCCTTAGTCCAAAGAGAAAATTTATTGTCAAGCATAATCTTGTTTATATCACCTGTTAAGCTCTCCTGTCCCATTTTGTTATCCCTACCAATGGTATAGTTATAGTCCTCAAACTGCATTATAAATTTACCGCCTTTTTTAAGGACTCTCTGACACTCGGCAATCACAAGACCGAGAAGATAATAATATTCTTCGTAGCTTTCACAATTTGAAAGGTCGCATGGGTCATTACTGTAAACCCTCAGATTGTGATATGGCGGTGAAGTAATTACCATATCCACTGACTCGTCAGCCATTTTCTTCAGTTCTTTAAGACAATCTCCCTTTATCCATGTATTTGTTAGTCTCATATTTTTATTCTCCTTTTTTTGCTTCTGTTTTTTTATTTTGTCTCTTATATGTATTTTCTTTACCATTAAACATTTTAATGTTTCTTCTTTCTTTTACGGCACGATACTCCATTATCATTAAGCGCAATTATCGTCAGTATAACTATAAGAATTACTTTAACGATTGCATAAATCCAAAGTGGGGACCTAGAACATACACACTGTCATTTTTGCCGACAACACTATTCCAATTATCTATAATAGTTTCTTTCATATCTGTAAGATTAAAAAATGGACGATTATCAAAATTTAGTATATTTTTATGACCTATGTGTAGGTCTGATATGTAAAGTTTCTTAGGTGTTGACATTTACTGCTCCTTTCAAATAAAATTAAATCCACTCTATTGTTGGCAAGCCTTCATAATTATGTTCCCATACAAACCATGCAAAACACATAGTGCTTGCCCAAGGCTTCCCCTTTTCATCTACCTCACTACCATTACGCATTGGGTTTACTCTTTTAGAAAACACATAAATTGTTTTTATAGGAGTGTTTTCCCACATTTTCAATCTATCTTGCCCTTCAAGAAGTTGGATTTTTGCAAACATAATAACTTTTTCATTTGCTAAATCCAATGATCGAAGAATAAATTCTTTTGCAAATTTGAACGGTGGATTGGTAATAATATTATCAAATTTGCGTTTGTAATTATATGTAAGAAAGTCAACGTTTGGAGTAATATCAATTCCAAAAGGACTATCTCTACTAACCAAATCAGTAGATACAATTTCTGAATATGGATAAAATTCTTTGAGGACTTTTGATATATGCCCTTGTCCGGCAGCAGGTTCGAGTATACTACCAGATAATTTTTCTTTTTTTAAAATGGCTTCTGTTGCATTGAATGGTGTTGCGTAAAAATCATTAGTCACTCTTTCTCTTGTAGGGGACATTCCAGCTAGGCTTGTCCCCGTAAGTGTTTTCATTTAATATTGTCCTCCTCAGTAGTTTGTAATTAAGACCTCTATATCTTTTGTCTTGTCTTTTTTCTGATAATTACAGTTTCCATAAGTAGTGTTTAAATAGTGGGTTTTATATCCATGACCTTCCACCCAATCCTTTAATGTTAAGTTTGTTTTTAGATTATTCGATAATGCCCATTTCACATTTGATGTCGCAAGCATATCTCTCAAATCTTCCTCATCGGTATTAGTCCAACCGCCATTTTCATTATAGGTTGCCGTTGAATTAAAATACGGTGGATCGCAATACAGAAAATCATTTTCGCCAAATGCTACGCCGATGAACTTACGAAAATCAGCATTGGTGAACTTGCAGCCTTTATTGCTGATTGCTTCCGAAAATTCTATAAACCTTTCTCTTAATGTAGGGTTAAAATATCTTTCTCCAAACGGCATATTAAATTCACCTTTTGAATTAAAACGCATCTGATTGTTAAAGGCGTAACAAATTAACACATATAAAATAACGGACTGTTTAGATTCCAACTCGTTAAAATAGTTGCGGAGTCTCAAATACCCCTCCTTATTAATCTTTGATAGATCATATTGCTTGATTATCTTATCTATCTCGTCAAGACTTTTATCGGTTCTATTTCTATGTATGTATTCGAGTATTTGGACTACAGGCAAATTCAAATCATTATAAATAACCTCTTTCGCAGGAACATTAATTCCAACATTAAACCCACCGCCAAACAAGTCAATAAAAGTGTCAATATTTTTCGGAAACAATGGTAATATCTGTGGTAGAAGCTTGTATTTGCCACCTACATAATTAAGTGGCGATTTTATATATTCTTGCTTTATCGATATCATCTCCTAAATAAAATTTCTCTTTTATTTGAATTTTAGGTGTCTAAAAGTGCGTATTTACGCTGTTTTAATATGTAATAACGGTGCGTATTTTTACTCAAATATTGCTAGCTCATCAACCTTCTTATCTGGCTTTATCGGGAGTGTCTTAAATTCCCACCATTCAGAGCCATCATACTCATGACGTTCGAGCCAAAAATCCTTGCCGACAACGACTAGGGACATATTGATTTCAAGATGACCCCAACTAGGATTATATCTAATATCTTTAGCCTGCTTTTCAAACTCCTCCCAAGTGTAATAGCCATCGTATTTGCCTACCCACTCTACATCAGTAGATGATTTGCCATTATCATTAAGTATTTCTATCGTTTCTTGTAGTAAAGTTGTTTTATAACTCATTATTAACCCTTTGCTTTCTTAATTTAATTATGTTTCGCATTTTATAACCCAAGATGGGTGTTCTTCATGAATTATTCGTCTGGCTAAATCCCATTCTTCTGAGTTATATTGGAATGTAAGCCATAGCTGAAATAAGAGTCTGTCAGAACGCTCATGCCGATACGACTCTTTCCAATACCAAAAAGCCTTATAAATTCTATCATTTAAATTATTATAATAGACATTGCCAGTATTAAACATATCGGCTAAACTACGTTCTGAGATTTGTGATATTATGTATTCTTCATTTGTCATGAATCATCTCTCTTTATGAACAAATAATCAGTATTTATGGGCACTGAAAGAGCTGTTACGAGTGGTTTCTGATCGGCTTCTTTAAGTTCTGTTAAATCAAAACCTAGCGATTCAAGATATTCTACACCAAGCTTAACTGTTTTTAAACTTTTAACGTTTATAATTACACGCCTATATTCCTCTTCTGTTTTCTTAATAATTTCATTAAAGTGCTTACAGATTTTTTCATAGCCTTTACTGTTTTTAATTCTTAAATCACTATGTTGCATAGTATATTTGGTTGCGGTTGGTTCATCAATATAGCGGTGAATACGGCAGCCAGTTGTACTCCCATAATAATCATCGCGTAAGACAATATCTTGATAATCAGAATTGATCTCAGATTTCCATGTTCTTACCATCTCGTTAATCTCAGTAAATTTTTTCTGGATTTCATTTGCAATATCATCAAGTCCGATTTCTTCGATGACTTTCTCTTCGTAAGCTTCAAGAGCCTTATCCTTTTTACTTGAAATATCATCTATTACATTTTCGGCTGTCTCTTTAAGCCATACAATCAAATCTCTTTTAGTCATTCGTAATCCTCCTCAATCTTTTCCATCACCTCAGGATTGTCATAAACGTTTCCAACAATCTCAAGTTCACGTCCGTACACATTATCAAAATCTATCGTAAATGTAGAAAATGTTATAATAAATTTTGCAATATCACTGTCCCATTGAACTACGCCACGCTCATCTTCGTAATCTATGTAATCGGATACAACAATATCACCCTCAAAAATCTTATTGCCGTTCGTGTCGGTAAGACCTGTGTACTGACCGACAGTTTCAGGGTCAATTTCGGCTGTATATAATGCACTTGCATAATCGGGAATGATATAGTCTTTTTCTTTTCCTATCCAACCATAGCGGCAGGGATAACCCTGAACCCATTCGCCATTGTCTACACGTTTTCCTCTAAAAAGTATTTCACGCATTGCCGTCTCTCCTTGTTACCAAACTTTCAGTGCCATTTTCCAAGCACAAAACGCTCGTAAAAAGTCCCCGCATATATCCTGTGATAGCGTTCTATCACCGCCCGGTCAAGGGTCGGATTGTCCTCCAGCACAAAATGTCTGTAGATAAGCCGTTTTTCCTCCGCCTTGTCTATCCACTCTTTCTTGAACCAGTGGTAAGGATTGTCAGGATTGCAGTTGAACCACAGCTTGCTCCCCGCCACCGAACACCTTGCCACAGCCTGCTCTATAAAGCTTCTGGGCATAAGCGCCGCCTCGTCAAGAAGCACCCCCACAAGGGTCACGCCCTGGATAAGTGAGGACGAGCCTTCGTCCCTGCCGCCAAAGTAGTAAAACCTGTTTTTCCTGCCGCAAAAGCTAACGTCCATATAGTTCTTTGACGCGACCTCCACAGCCGTCATGCCCATGGCTTTCATATACCCCCTGAGCGCAGGCAGGATATTTCTTTTCAGCGACACGATAGTTTTTGAGCATAGCCCAAAAATGCACTCGTCAAAATTAGTCATTGCCCATGTCATAAAAGACGCCGACAAACAAAAGGTCTTGCCCGATCTGACCGCACCGTCACAGATTATCCCGTCGTAATCACTAAGATCCCGTGCCGTCCACCATCTGAAAACAAACCTCTGATTTTCCGACAGCCTTGTTATTTTCACAAGCTCTCACCGTCCATTCTTGTTCCGCAGTTAGGGCAGTAATTCGTTGCATCGTATTCATCATATCCGCACCAACCACAGACCGAACATATAGGGATTTTTAATGTTATACGTTTCATCATAATCATAATTTTTTGATTAACGTTTTTATCATCTACAATAGTACAGCTATGACCATTAGTGTACTCTTCTTTTATGCCAACCTTGTTGCTTGGCACGAGCTTTGTTTTTTCGTGAAATTTCCAATACCCACGCTTAACTTCCTGTACGTCTGCCGCAGGCGCAGGCTCGTTTTCCATGTATTCGAGAATATACTTCATGAAATCAGTAATGCAATTACTTCTATTTATAAGCGGACAAGCTCCACAGTAGTTGTCTGCTGTGCAACATTTAGCCGCATTTATGATATCTTCTTTTGTTAATTTCTTATCCATTGCCGTTCTCCTTCCAGTGACTTTCAAACTTCTTCTCAAACTCTTGCAGTTTCTCATCTGTTGGCTCATCCTCTGGTCTGCCCTTATCAAAACCCAACGTACAGCCACTTTCAAAACAACAGCCTGCTAGGTCGGCAGAGCATTCCACGTCATCGCCATATTTACGATATCCCCAAGTGCAATCCTGACAACACTTCATAACAGGATCTATACAGCGTGTTGGTAAGTCTTTCATTTGTTGTCATCGCTTCTCAACTTTCTAAGCTTATCCCTTGTGATGCATATTTTTCCGTACACTTCTCCGATATTAAAAGCTCTATGCTCTCGCTCAGACATTGTTTCATAGATATCAATTATATCTGCACAGGCTTCATCCACGGTATCATATGCTTGACAAATCTGTTCTTTTGTGCTATCATCAAGGTGTGTTGAATTGGTATCTTTTGATACCTCCGAGCTTGTGCCTGTTGCCGCAGGTGCAGGCTCGGTTTTCATGTATTCGAGAATATGATTCATGAAATCAGTGATGCAATTACCATGTCCTGCAAGCGGGCATGATACACAGTTGTCTACTATACAGCATTTAGCCACAGTAATTATCTCATCTTTCGTCATCTTTATCCTCCTTAAACTTTTTCTCCCAGTGCTTTTCAATGGCACCAAGTGCTATGTACATCACTACATCTATGCCTGCAATCACAGCTATTGTTATCAGCAGTATTCCTACAATGTTCATTACCACTTTCCTTTCATTTCAACTTCGACCTTGACCACGGGTCTGCCTGCTTCTCTCACTGCACGCTTTATGCTCTCCTCTGCTTCCTCGTAGGCAGTTTCTTTTACGCTTACATACCACCTGTACGCTACATACATTGTAAGCACCACCAAGAGCGCTACCGCTGCGGCACATCTGATTATCTCTAGTACGGCTATCATTTTCTCACGTCCTTTCCGATCTCTCTGCTATCCACTTGTCAAGCAGCGTTGAGTATATCTCGTACACATATTCGTTAAGCTTAATGGCGCACCCAAAAGGATACACGCCCTGTCTGAGCCCTGCGTTCAGCCTGTTCACATTTGTGTTGAAGCCTGCGGCCTTCAGCCGTTCCACCGCTTCTACCGATGATATTACTCTGAGCATTTAGTCCACCTCCTCGATAGTCAAAACATTCTCATGGGGACAAATAACACTTGCCTTTGTCAGAGCCTCGTACTGACTCTTTGCTGCTACTGTGAACACCCTTTTATAATGATACCGGTCTGCCGTTGTTACCTTGTACAGTTTCATTCTTTTTGTACCTCCTCATTTTCTGTCCGTTCAATCGGACTACTAGCTGTTGACATCACTTGAATAAAGTAGTATAATCTACTCAACAAATGTTTCAAGGCTTACACTGAAGTAATCGGCAAGTATTTTAAGCTTATCGACTTTTGGCTTAGACTTTCCATTTTTCCAATCGCTAAACATTGTTTGTGACAAACCTGTATCTTGTGCGACTTTGTAAGTGGATATGCCACGTTCTGAAAGCAGTTTCGCAAACGTTTCATACATAGATTATTTACACCTCCATAACATCATTTGTATTTAATATACTTAGGATTTCCTATATAATTAGAATATCAACAGGAGAAAATCCGCAGCATATTATTTTACATACCATAGAAAACAAAAATCACTTGCCGGTGAATACGCTTTCGTTTTTCTAAGTATGTACATAGTATACATCATATTTTCTAACCTGTCAACACTTTTTAACTTAGAATTTTCTAAGTATTTAATTTTTGTGAAAGGTGTATAATTTATGTACGAAAAATTTAGCAAACTGCTACAAGATTATGGAGTTTCTGCGTATAAGGTATCAAAAGAAACTGGAATAAGTCAGTCTGTTTTTAGCGAATGGAAAAGAGGAAAGAGTCAACCTAAGCTTGACAAACTCCGGAAGATAGCAGACTTTTTTAATGTGCCTATTACCTATTTTACTGAAAACAGTGATGAGAGTATCAAGGTCGAAGCGCACAACGAGCCTATCTATCTTGATGACGAAACAAGAGATATAATAGATGAGCTGAGAACACGACCAGAAATGAAGATCCTCTTTAGTGTGTCAAAGAACGTCACCAAAGAGGATATAGAAGCTACAGTTGAGATTTTAAAGCGTATGCAAAAGGATAGTGAATAGATTGGATTATTGCATTAGATACGTTCCTTTGCCTATATCGGTAAAGGGAGTGACAGCAATGGATTCTGACGGATTTTATAATATATACATAAACTCTAGGCTATCCTATGAGGAACAAAAAAAGACTATAGCTCACGAAATGGAGCATATAGTCAGAGGTGACTTTTTCAGCTTTGACGCTCTTGAAGAAGTCGAAACAATGTGAATATAAAAAGGAGGCGACAACGTGCCATTTGTGATAATAGCCGCCGTTATTGCTATTATCTGCGTTGCAAGGTACTATCATAATAAGAAAGAACGCAATAAAGAGATAACATGGCAGGAAGTTCAAAAACAGACAGATACAAAAAGAAATACCATAAGTATAGATACATCTGAAAATTTTTCGGAAAGCGAAGATGTTCCTGCAAGAGAAGTCCATTCAAGAGCGGAGCATAAGCGGAAAATTGCTAACACTCCAAACAGATATGTTGTTATCGACCTTGAAACAACAGGGCTAAACCCACAGTATGACTTTATCACAGAATTTGGAGCGATGCTTGTTGAAGACTCTGAGATAGTTGACACATTTGAGCAGTTTGTTAAGCCGAAGAAAAGAATACCAGAGGAAGTTGAAGATCTCACAGGGATAACAAATGAAATGGTGTCGGACGCTCCAAGTATAAATATTGTGCTTCCAAAGTTTTTGAAATTTATCGGGAACGATATACTTGTAGGACATAACATTGATTTTGACAGTCAATTTATTTCAGCAGCTTGTCAGCGTTTTAATCTGCCATACAAGAACAAAGTATGTGACACGCTGGAGCTTTCTCAACAGGTGTTTCCGAAACTTGAAAATCACAAGCTGAGTACGCTATGCAGGAAGCTTAATGTCACCAATGACTCTGCCCACCGTGCATTGTCTGATGTGTTGGCAACTCAGCAGGTATTTGAAAAGCTAAGCGAGAAAGCGATACCAAAGATACATAATCATGCAAAATTCACGTTGAAAAAGAACAGCTATAACGTTCGCTACTCAGCAAAGACCAAAGCCATACGAGAACTACAGGAAATGCTGTTGGATATTACTGACGACAATATCCTTACTGACGAAGAAGTTATGGAGCTGAAAGATTGGCTTGATTGCAACGAGGAGTTCTGCAATATTTATCCTTTCGATAAACTGAAAAGAATAATAGAAAATGCTTTGGAAGACGGCATACTTGAACAGCACGAGCTTGATGAAATGCTTGAGGTTTTCAATGATATTTGCAAGCCTGAGTTTGACAAGGACGTTTCATCAGAGGAACTTATAAACCTTGACGGCAAGGTGCTTGTTTTCACAGGCGAGTGTCAGCTCGGAGATACAAGTGAGATAACGCCGATATATGAAGCAATGGGTGCAACTATCCGAACGTCCGTAAGTGGCAAGACTGACTATCTTGTAGTAGGAGCTTACGGCAGTCCTGATTGGTCATACGGCAATTACGGCTCTGAGGTACTCAAAGCAAGAGAGCTTCAAGAAGCAGGCAAGAAAGTCAAGATAATAAACGAAACAGACTTTTTACCTATCATATACAGCGAAGCAACTACATAACAAAAAAAGTCCTCCGAGCGTTGACAGCACTCAGAGGACAGGTGAACTGATATTGACAGTATCAGCTCGATTAAAATTCACACTAACCCATTAAGAAAGGGCGAATTTTGCCCTTTTATTGTAGCACACTTTCGAGGAAGTGTCAAGAACAGGAGGCAAATATGCTATGTAAAAAATGCCGTAAGGAAATTTCCGAAGGTTCACTTTATTGTAACTTCTGCGGTAAAAAGCAGGAGACCACAAAACGAAAAGTCCGCCGCAGACCACGAGGTGCAGGCTGTATAAGGCATAGAACTGACTGCCGTGATAATCCGTATATTGCCTATACTCCTGCCACAATAGGGGGAGCAGGGGAGAGATACTTAGGTGCCTTTGCAACTTACACACAGGCTCAGGCTGCTCTTGATAAGTACTTCAACAGCATTCATATACCTTACGGCAGTTTGACCGTCGCACAGGTCTATGAAAAATGGAGTGCAAAGCATTTTGAAAGCCTCACAAGCAGCGGTGAGCAAGGTTATAAGACGGCTTGGAGATACCTTGACAGTATTGCAGGCAGACGAATAGCAGAGCTTAAAACAGCCGATTATCAGCGTTGTGTGGACGATTGTGCAAAGCAGTTCAGCCGCTCCCAGTGTGCAAAGATAAAACAGCTATGCTCGCAGCTGTGCAAATATGCCGCTCAGAATGACATAATCGACAAGAACTATGCAAGCTTTATCGTCCTGCCGAAAGAGGTCAAAAAAGAGCGCCGTATCTTCACCGGTGAAGAGCGTGAAAAGCTGTGGAAACATTCAGATGACAAGTCCGTTCAGATCATACTGTTTATGATCTACACCGGCTTTCGTATCGGCGAGGTGTTCACCATACTCAAAGAGAACGTACACCTTGATGAGGGATACATTATCGGCGGCATCAAGACCGAAGCAGGCAAAGACAGGATAGTTCCTTTACCGCCGCAGATACCTGAGATAAAAAGCTTTGTTGAGAGCTGGTACAACGAGAGCCGCACACAGCTTTTGCTCAGCGGTGACGTCAATAATTTTCGCAAAAGAAATTTTTATCCTGCTCTTGCCGAGTGCGGCATAATTCCGCCGCCGACTGTTACCAAACTAAAAAACGGCAGGACAACCGAGAGGTACGAAACAGAGATAACGCCACACTGCTGCCGTCACACATTTGCGACCATATCAGCCGACTGCGGTATGCAGCCCGAAAAATTGCAGAAGATCATTGGTCACGCCAAGTATGAAACTACTGCTGACATATACAACCATTCGGGACAGGACAGGACGGCGTTAGTGCAGGAAATGTCAAAGCTAAAAAAATAGCTTTTGACCTAATTTTTCATTGTACGTTACGTTGTACGTTAAGTCAAAAATTCACGCCACATCACAAAATATCAGACAAAAAAAGAAAAGCCTTTAAAATGTGTAAATGCGTGGTTTAAAGGCTTTTTTCTGGAGCTGCTAACCGGGCTTGAACCGGTGACCTCGTCCTTACCAAGGACGTGCTCTACCTACTGAGCCATAGCAGCAAACCAATTACAGTAATATATTATACACTATCTCTGCCGCTTTGTCAAGCCCTTTTCACAACTTTTTTACTCTATTCCCTCATCATCATCGTCATCTGCCTGAACACTTGGGTCGTAATCATCGTATGTGTCCATAAAATTGTACTTCTTACCCTTGTATTCGTATTGTATCACAGTGCGCAGATTGACGTTGTAAACGCTCTTGAAAATATTGTTTTCAATGTTGGGATTGGTGGCACGAAACTTTGCTATAAGCTCCTTCATTTCCTGCCGCTTTGATACCTCACCCTTTTTCTCTGACCCCTCGTAGCTCTCAGTGAAACGGCAGGCACAGCGGATAAAATGCAGATCGTTCTGCTCCACCCAGCGGATAATGTCCGCCTCTTTCACCATGTACAGTGGTCTGATAAGCTCCATGCCTGCGTAGTTCCTCGAGTGTAGCTTCGGCATCATAGTCTGAATCTGTCCTCCGTATACCATGCTCATGAGTATGGTTTCTATAACATCATCAAAATGATGTCCCAAAGCTATCTTGTTGCATCCAAGGTCCTGCGCAAATTTGTAAAGCCAGCCACGTCTCATTCTTGCACAAAGATAGCATGGGTTGCGTTTTGTGTTGTATGCAATGTCAAAGACCTTTGTTTCAAACATCTTTATGGGTATTCCCATAAGCGCCGCATTGTCGATTATCCTCTGCCTGTTTGCGTCGCTGTAGCCGGGGTTCATCACAATAAACTCCAGCCCGATATCCATGCCCTGATATTTCTGCAAATGCTGCATACACTTAGCAAGGAGCATTGAGTCCTTGCCGCCTGATATGCACACCGCTATTTTGTCCCCGGGCTTTATCATATCGTAACGCTCATATCCCATTACGAATTTATTCCATATATCTCTGCGAAAATCAGTAACGATGCTCCGCTCTATCTTTTGCTGTGGCGTCAATATTCTTGACATCTCAAACTCTCCTTAAATTCATATACTTAAATTCTACTATTTTTATGGGAATTTGTCAACCATATTCATGTTGACATTATATTGTGATATTGTTATAATAAAATAAAGGCAATACCGCACAAAGATTGTGCGTCAGA
>ENA-ORSM01001139-ORSM01001139.1-human-gut-metagenome-genome-assembly--contig:-NODE-1139-length-21678-cov-24.303982_pt1 | contig 21678 bp, 16 predicted proteins | sample MGYA00241903_ERZ509170 | MGnify/ENA primary metagenome ERZ509170 (study PRJEB26280, sample SAMEA2338784) | human gut metagenome | biome: human gut; feature: human-associated habitat; material: faeces...
GCTGGGTTCAGAACGTCGTGAGACAGTTCGGTCCCTATCTGTCGTGGGCGCAGGATATTTGATGGGAGCTGTTCCTAGTACGAGAGGACCGGAGCGGACGTACCTCTGGCGCACCAGTTGTTCTGCCAAGAGCATAGCTGGGCAACTATGTACGGATCGGATAAACGCTGAAAGCATCTAAGCGTGAAGCCGACCCAAAGATAAGATATCCCACTGATTCAATCAGGTAAGATCCCTTGTAGACTACGAGGTTGATAGGCACGATGTGTAAGTGGAGTGATCCATTCAGCAAGTGTGTACTAATAGATCGAGGGCTTGACCACAATTCGCTTGAATTCTCAAGTCAATGACAAAATGTGAGCAGTGATTATTCAGTTTTGAAGGCACGTCCTTCAAGAAACACTGGACAAAGTGAAACAGAAATGTTATACTGAACCAGTCATATTGGTCGGTGACGATGACGGTGAGGTTCCACCTGTTCCCATTCCGAACACAGAAGTTAAGCTCACTCGTGCCCAAGATAGTTCGCTGGAAACGGCGCGTGAAAATAGGTAGTCGCCGACTTGCATGAAACCCCTGAGGAAGAAATTCCTTGGGGGTTTGTTGTTTTTGCATAGTACTTTCTTTCACCGGCAAAGAAATTGCCAAAGGTTTCTATTTCTGCCTGATTTTTTCGTACGGTGTGCTATCATAAGGCTGGAAACGCTTTTGGGAGAAACGCGTTCCCATGCAAAAAACAGTTGACAAAGGATCGGCCTGCTGTTTGACCACCACTTTTCGATCATGTGAGCATGAACTGGAAAGGAGCAGAAGAAAAATGACAAACAAGAAATTCAAGTTGGCAGCAATGTCGCTGGCCACTGCGGTTGCAGTGAGCACGGTTGGCCCCAGTGCTTCTGCGGTGACGTATTATCTGGGCGATGGCAGTGTAACTGTTGACAAGGATGTGGATCGCGGCGCGTACAGTTATCAGGGTGAGGACGGCAAACGTACCTACGTCAATGAGGATAAAGAGGATAAAGGTACGATCTACGTCAAGGACGGCAACGCGCCAACGGGAGAAGTCCCGCCAACCACTGATAACTCCGAAAACTCCAACAATGGCACAGAGGAAACCACACCTACGGATAATGACACACAATCCACCGATGCTTCTGGCAACAACACAGAGAACAGTTCCACGTCTGAGACCACAACCACAAACACCATCACGGTCAAAGAGGATGTGACGGGTGCAACCATCGTGGTTGACAGTGTAAATGTAGATACCAGCGATACCAGCACCCCGGCTGAAGTGTCCGCAGATACCAAAGAAGATAAAACCATCATCAAGGTGGGCGAGGGTGCAGATGTTGACCTGACAGTCAGGGATTCCAACCTGACCACCGGCGGCAACGGCATTGATATCGGTGTGAATCTGGAAGGCGAAGATAGAAACGAGGAAACCAACGTTGACCTGACGCTGGATAATACCGAAATCAATCTGACCGAAAAAGATAACACCGCAGGCATTGTTGCACGGGATAACTCCACGGTGGACGTTACATTAAAGGGCGAAAACACCATTGATGGCAAGGAAGCCTTGGAGGATGCCGCCCAGGAAGCGGTAGACGCGAAAAAAGAGGGCGTGAGCAGCCCCAACCGCAATGTGGAGGGCATCCGCGTGGGCGGCGAAAACGCAGGTGATGACAGCAAGGGCGAGGGTGCGTCCCTGACCATCAAAGGAGACGAGACCAGCGACCAAGGCTCTCTGAACATTGATCATACTTCTACCGGAATGGTGATCTCTAACGATTCTGATGTGACCTTGACGGACAACGCCGATGTGGATATCAAGCACACAGAAGCAGGTTCCAGTACGCAGGGTGGACGCGGTATCGTACAGCGGGGCGACTTGACCATAGAGGACAATTCCAGCCTGACCATTGACACGGTGGGCAGCGGTGCTTACAAGATCGATAATGATCAGGAAGGTTTAGTCTACGGCAACAATGGTTATGGCATTGACAGTACCGATGACATCACGGTAACAGGTGACAGCACATTGGAGATCAAGGGAACACAGAGCTCTGCAATCTATGGCGGAACCGGTTCCAGCCTGACCGTAGAAGACAGCACGCTGAACATCGACAGCAATGGCCGTGGCATCGACTATGAGGGCGGTGCCGGGGACATCACCTTCGATAATTCCCAGGTGAATATCAGCGGCAATGGCATGGGTATCTCCGTTGCTTCCGGTGGCGGCACTGACATCACATTTGATCACTCCACCGGAAGCGTCAGTGCTCAGAATGGTACTGCCATCTACGGCCCCGAGAGTAACGGAAAGGGAAAACTGACCGTTACCAACAAGAGCGAGGTCAAATTGGAAGCTCCCACAGGTATCTACGCTGGTTTTGATGAAGTAGAAATCAGCGGCAAGAGCAAGGTTACCTCCATAGGCAGTGTTGGTATGATGTTTGTTGGCGGTCAGAGTGGTGCGACCAAACTGCATGTTACCGGAGAGAGCGAATATAATCTGCAAATGAAGGGTTATGCTCATGCTCTGCGTGTTAACCTAAGCAAGAATCCAAGCAGTATTCTGGTTGATCAAAATAGCAAGTTGCACCTTTCGCAAGCTACAAAAGGCGCAAGCGCTATTGTTCTCGGTAACGGTGCAACTCTTACCATGGATAACGGCACTCTTATCACTGAGGGCAATTTCCTCAAAGGTATCTATTCTAATGGCTCAAAATCTACCACTACCATTCGGAATGGCTCTCATGTGGATGTAAACTCTATCGTGGGCACTAAGAGTGACAAGGGCCAGAACCTCATCGTTACCGGCGGCACGCTGACCTATGACTACAAGGCCGACAACACCCTGTGGCCGGTGAACGAGCAGGGCGACAAGCTGACCAATTTCCTGCTGACCAAGGATGATGCCCACGCAAACTTCGATGCCCTTTCCTATAACGGCCAGACCTATACCTACCTCTCTGACCTGAACAAGGAGACCGGGAAACAGTATCTCTCCGTGTGGGTGCCCGCCGCCGCACTGAACTATATGCTGGATGTGGACGGTTCCCACGACCCGGAGATCATCGGCAAGGCACTGGAAGAGCTGAAGCAGGCCGGATACAATTTCGACACTGCCTACCAGACCGCTGAGAATGGCGATCAGGTCGTTATTCTGCGGGATATGGTGGTGAACGGTAAGAGCCTGAACTTCACCAAGACCACCGATGCAGAGGGCAACACCAAGCTCATCTGGGGCAACTACGAAAAACAGGCAGAGGGTGCTCCCAGCGCTTATGATATGGTCTATGGCACCGAGTACGAGTATGAGGGCAAGACCTATACCATCGTCTGGGGCTATGAGAGCCAGAACAACCCCAACACCACCGCAGCAGCGGGTGTGCTGGATGCCTTTGGCCCGGATTCCAACGTGAAGGTCACCGGCGAGAACATCGATGGCACCGACTCCGCACAGTACACCGTGACCATTTACGGCGCTCTGCGGGAAGTGACCGACCCTGTGATCCCCACGAACCCGGAACCGGAAACGCCTGAGGATTCCGATCCGACTCCTCCGGCTCCAACTACGCCGACTACCCCGGCAGTGCAGGATGCACGGCCCACCACTCCCGCCGTGGAGCAGGCAGTCGCTAAGACCACGCCCGCCCCGGAGACCCCCGTGAACCCGCCGGTACAGGATGCCCGCCCGGAGAGCGGCAAGCTGATCCAGACCGGTACCACCAACTGGATGGCAGATGTTCTGGTGCGTGCAGGCGGTGTCCTGCTGGCTGCCGGTTATCTGCTGGAGCGTAAGCGCAAGAGCATGTTCCATAAGGCACAGCACTGAACACATTCTTGTAAATGACGTAAAAAAGGTAAAATATTGAACTGGCTTGGGGCCGCTGCACAAATTTTTGTGGGGCGGCCCCACTTTTTGCAGAAAAATGCGCTCTCGTCCCGTATTAGGGGATGAAAGCGCTTTTGATTTTGCAAAAAAGGATGAGAACGAGAATGAAAACTTCACCGCACCGCCGGAAGCACCGGCGCAGAGCCTACCGGCGGCTGTTCTGGCTGCTGGTGCTGGCGACCCTGCTTCTGCTGTTGTGGCCCCGGCGGGTCACGCTGGATGGGCTGAACAGTCCCCATGCCATTTTACTGCGGGCCGACAGCGGAGAGGTGCTGGCCGAAAAGGATGCCGACAGCACGATCTATCCGGCTTCCATGACCAAGATGATGACGGCGTTGCTGGCCATAGAAGCAAACCCGGACCTCGACACGCCCGTGACCCTGCCCGAGGAGATCTTTCCGGCTCTGCAGGCCCAGAATGCCTCGCTGGCAGGGTTTCAGGCCGGGGAAACGGCCACGGTGCGGGATCTGCTGTACGGTGCCATGCTGCCCTCAGGGGCCGAGTGCTGCGAAGCGCTGGCCCGGGAGGTGAGCGGCAGCGAGGAAGCCTTTGTGGCCCGGATGAACCAGAAAGCGGCAGAGCTGGGGATGACCGCCACGCATTTCTGCAACCCCACCGGCCTGCACGACCCAGAACATGTTTCCACCGTGCGGGATATGGCCCGGCTGACAGAAGCAGCCCTGCAGAACGAGACCTTCCGCAAGCTGTTTACCACGGAGCGGTATACCGTTCCGGCCACCAACTGCCACCCGCAGGGGTTCACGATGCACAACACCCTGCTGAGCCAGCTGGACGGCACAGAGCTGCACAGTGGCCGGATCCTGGGCGGTAAGACCGGTTACACCGGGGAGGCAGGGCTCTGCCTTGCCAGTCTGGCCGAGGTGAAGGGCAGGGAATATATTCTGGTCACGGCCGGGGCAGGGGGAAACCACAGCACCGCGCCCTACCACATCGAGGATGCCGTAACGGTCTACCGCCGTGTGAGCCGGGGGTCCTGAACAGGGGAGCGGATGCGCTCCCTTTTTCTGTGCCCGGCTTTGTGGTACAATGGAGCAAAACCATTCACAGAACAGGAGAACCATCATGCTCAAGGATTCACAGGTCGATCTCTGCGGCCGCACCGATTTTACCCGCACCGCGCCCCTGCTTGCCCGGGACGAGGCGTTTTCGTTTGCCTGCGCGGGCTGCGGCGGCTGCTGCCGGGGGCGGGAGGATATCGTGCTGTCGGGCTTTGACCTGTGGCGCATTGCGGCCCGCCTGCGCCTGCCGCCCCGCACCGTGGCCCGGGCGTTCTGCCGGGGGAGCATCGGGCGGGTCAGCCATCTGCCGGTGCTGCGGCTGGCCCCGCTGAAGGAGGAGCGCGGCAACTGCCCCTTCCTCACCGGGAACCACTGCGCCATTCACGATGCCGAGCCGTTGGTCTGCGCCCTTTACCCGCTGGCGCAGGAGATCACGAAGGACGGGCAGGTATCCTACTTTTTGCAGCCCACCCAGTGCGGCGGGCAGGTCATTGCGGCAAGGGTGGGGGATTATCTGGCCCGTTACGATGTGCCCGCCCGGGAGGCCACCGATGTGCGCTGGGCGCAGGTGTGCATGGAGTTGGAAGATACCGTGGAGCAGCTGGAGGCTCTGTTTGAGCCGGTGTTTGCCCGGCGGATGCAGGAAAAGCTGTGGCAGGCGCTGTATTACCGGTACGACTTTGCAAAAGAGTACCGCCCCCAGCTGGAAGAAAATCTGCTCTGGCTGGACGATGAGCTGAAAAAGCTCGAAGGAATGCAGATGCGGCACAGAACCATCGAAAAAAGTAATAGATAAAATTACTTTGATTGATAATTCGGGCTGGTCCCCGGTTGTTTTGGAGCGGAAAGTGTGATATACTTCACGAGTGTAAAGCGGCAGCGCGATGCGACAGGCCGCTTGAATACTGACTTTCATGCGGTGTCCTGCTGCCGCGAAAGTAGAATTGAGGGAGTAATATCATGCGTAAAATTTCTCGTCGTTCGTTCCTGTCTGCCGCCGCTGTCTGCGGCGCAGCTGCTGCCCTGACTGCCTGCGGCGGTTCCTCCAGCTCCACGGCTGCTTCTTCCACCGCTTCCTCTGCTGCGGCTTCTTCCGCAGCGGCTGACGGCCAGAAGTATACCGTTGGCATCTGCCAGCTGGTGGAGCACGCCGCTCTGGACGCTGCCACCCAGGGCTTTGAGGATGCTCTGACCGCACAGTTCGGCGAGAATGTCACCTTTGACTTCCAGAACGCCCAGAACGATTCCGCAACCTGCGCCACCATCGCCAACGGCTTTGTTTCCGCAGGCGTTGACCTGATCATGGCAAACGCTACCCCCGCCCTGCAGGCCGCACAGGCTGCCACCAACAGCATCCCCATTCTGGGCACCTCCGTCACCGAGTACGGCGTGGCTCTGGGCCTGACCGATTTCGATGGCACCGTGGGCGGCAATGTCTCCGGCACCTCTGATCTGGCTCCGCTGGATCAGCAGGCGGATATGATCACCGAGTGGCTGCCCGAGGCCACCAAGGTGGGCCTGCTCTACTGCTCTGCCGAGGCAAACAGCCAGTATCAGGTGGACGAGGTCCAGAAGTACCTTGAGGCCAAGGGCGTTACCGCCACCCAGTACGCTTTCTCTGATTCCAACGATCTGGCTTCGGTCTGCCAGAAGGCTGCCGACGAGAATGACGCAGTGTATGTCCCCACCGACAACACCTGCGCCGCCAACACCGGCATCATCGACGGCATCTGCCGCCCGGCCAAGAAGCCCGTGTTCGCCGGTGAGGAGGGCATCTGCTCCGGCTGCGGCGTGGCGACCCTGTCCATCAGCTACTACGATCTGGGCTACACCACCGGTGAGATGGCTGCCAAGGTTCTGACCGGTGAGGCCGATATCTCCACCATGCCCGTTGAGTACACCAACGTGACCAAGAAGTACAACAAGACCATCTGCGATGACCTGGGCATGACCGTTCCCGAGGGTTACGAGGCCATTGAGGAATAACAGGCGCTCTGTCTGCTTTGCAGAAAGCTCCCCTGATAGGGGCGCTGGGTTCACGCTGCAGTAACGAAGAGACTTTACAATAAAATCAGCGGAGAAGAGCGAATTTTTGTTCTTCTCCGCTTTCCCGTATCAGAAAAAAGTGTAGTTACAGGAGGAAAACGTTTTGGATATTCTTGCAAGACTTGCCAACCTGCCCGGTGCCTTGCCCGGTGCCTGTGCGCAGGGCCTCATCTGGGGCATCATGGCCATTGGTGTGTACCTGACCTACCGCATCCTGGATGTGGCTGACCTGACCGTAGACGGTTCCTTTGGCACCGGCGGCGCGGTCTGCGTTATGTGCCTGCTCTCCGGCATGAACGTCTGGGCAGCGCTTTTCATCGCCCTGCTGGCCGGTCTGGCCACCGGCCTTGTCACCGGTCTGCTCCACACCTTTATGGGCATCCCGGCCATTCTGGCTGGTATTCTGACCCAGCTGGCCCTCTACTCCATCAACCTGAAGATCATGGGCAAGGCCAACCAGTCCATCAACGTGGACAAGTACGACCTGCTGATCTCCCTGCGCTGGGTCAAGGAGCTTGCCCTGCACAACCCCATCATCATGGTCATTCTGGTCAGCGCCGTGGTCATCGGTGTGCTGTACTGGTTCTTTGGCACCGAGCTGGGCTGCGGCATCCGCGCCACCGGTTCCAACCCCGCCATGAGCCGCGCCCAAGGTATCAACACCAGCTTCAATGTGGTGCTGGGTCTGGCGGTCTCCAACGGTCTGGTGGCCCTGTCCGGCGCACTGCTGAGCCAGTATCAGGGCTTTGCTGATGTCAGCATGGGCCGTGGTGCCATCGTCATCGGTCTGGCCGCTGTCATCATCGGCGAGGCCCTGTTCAGCCGCATCTTCCACAACTTTGCTCTCAAGCTGGTGTCCGTTTCGCTGGGTGCCATCATCTACTACATCGTTATCCAGCTGGTGCTGACCCTCGGCTTTGACGCAAACCTGCTCAAGCTGCTGAGCGCCTCCGTGGTGGCCGTGTTCCTGGCCGTGCCCTATTGGAAGAGCAAGTATTTCGCAAAGCCCGCGGCAAAGAAGGCACAGAAGGAGGATGCAAAAAATGCTTGAGATCCAGAATGTTTCCAAGACCTTCAACGCCGGTACCGTTAACGAGAAAACGGCCCTGAACGGTCTGAACCTGAAATTGAACGAAGGTGATTTTGTCACCGTCATCGGCGGCAACGGCGCGGGCAAATCCACCATGCTGAACGCTGTGGCCGGTGTGTGGCCTGTGGACAGCGGCAAGATCATCATTGACGGCACCGACGTGACCAAACTGGGGGAGCACCAGCGCGCCGCCTACATCGGCCGCGTGTTCCAGGACCCCATGACCGGCACCGCCGCCACCATGCAGATCGAGGAGAACCTTGCTCTGGCCGCCCGGCGCGGCAAGCGGCGCGGCCTGAGGATCGGTATCACCAAGGCCGAACGGGAACGCTACCGTGAACTGCTCAAGAGCCTGGACCTGGGCCTGGAGGATCGCCTGACCGCCCGCGTGGGCCTGCTGTCCGGCGGTCAGCGCCAGGCACTGACCCTGCTCATGGCTACCATGAACAAGCCCAAGCTCCTGCTGCTGGATGAGCACACCGCCGCTCTGGACCCCAAGACGGCGCTCAAGGTGCTGACCCTCTCGGCCAAGATTGTGGAGGAAAACCACCTGACCACCATGATGATCACCCACAACATGAAGGATGCCATCAAGTACGGCAACCGCCTGATCATGATGCACGAGGGCCACATCATCTATGATGTCTCCGGGGAAGAGAAGAAGAACCTGCACGTCTCCGACCTGCTGGCCAAGTTCCAGATCGCATCCGGCGGCGAGTTCGCCAACGACCGCATGATCCTTTCCTGATGCATTTCTGATATGGAAAATCCCCTCCGGTGTGTGAGTATCGGAGGGGATCTTTGCATCTTGTGCACCTTTGCAGGGTGTGCTACACTGAGAGAAAGAGGAGGTGTCTCTCGTGCGAAAAATCATCCGGCGGGCAGCTGCTGTGCTGTTGTCTGCGGCTCTGCTGCTGACGGGAACGGCCTCGGCAGCAGCCCGGATTGACCCGGTAGAGGAACGGCTTGCTGCCATGTCTCTGCGGGAAAAGGTGGGGCAGCTGTTCGTGGTGCGGGTCGAGGCACTGGACCCCAGTGGACAGTCTGATAGCACAAGGCTGACCTGGGCAGAACGGCAGGGGCTGAAAAAGTATCCGGTGGGCGGCATTGTGGTGTTTCGGCAGAATGTGAAAAGCCCGGAGCAGTTGAAAAAGCTTCTGGCAGATTTTCAGGCAGCATCCGGGACCGGTCTGTTGACCGCCGTGGACGAGGAGGGCGGCAGCGTGGCCCGGTTGGCCAATGCTTCCGGCTTTGATCTGCCCCAATACCAGAGTGCCCAGGCAGTAGGTACAACAGGGGACCCGGCCAATGCCCGTGCCATGGGGCAGATCATCGGAGGCTACCTCAAAACCTACGGCCTGAATCTTGACTTTGCTCCAGTGGCAGATGTGAACACCAATCCGGCCAATACCGTGATCGGAAACCGAGCATTTTCGTCGGATCCGGCAGTGGCGGCACAGATGGTGGTCTCCGCTGTACAAGGGTTTCACGATGCGGGCATACTCTGCACACTCAAGCATTTCCCGGGCCACGGAGATACCGCAGAGGACAGCCACTACGGCACGGCCAGCAGCACCAAGACTTGGGCAGAGATGCGGGAGACGGAGCTGAAGCCTTTTGCGGCTGGAATCGCAGCTGGGGCCGACGTAGTAATGACCGCCCACATCACCACCCCCAATGCAACGCAGGACGGCCTGCCTGCGTCGCTCTCCTACACTATGCTGACCGAGCGTCTGCGGGGGGAGCTGGGCTTTACTGGGGTCATCTGCACCGATTCGCTGTCCATGCAAGCCATTCGTGACCACTATTCTGCAGCAGAAGCGGCTGTAGCGGCGCTGAACGCCGGGGCAGATCTTCTGCTGATGCCGCCCGACCTGCCGGAAGCCTTTGACGGTGTACTGGAGGCTGTGCAGAATGGAACCATCAGCGAGGAACGCCTCAACGAGAGCGTCCGCCGCATCCTGATGCTGAAACAGAAAGCCGGGTTGGAGCTTGACACCCGCACCCCGCTGGAAAAGATGCTGGATGTGTTTCTGTAAGATTGAAGCATAATAAGAAGATCCCCTCCGGTGTGCGCGTACCGGAGGGGATCTTTGCGTATAAAGGAATGTTACCGCTTGATGTCGTAGTTCATGTTCATCAGGTTGCGGATGGAGCTGACATCATCGGTGATGTTGGCATCGCCGTGGATGGTATGCTTGATGGCGCTGCTTGCCACGGCAAAGTTGACCATATCCATAGCCTTATAGTTGTGCAGCATGGCGTAGATCAGGCCGCTGGCAAAGGCATCGCCGCCGCCCACGCGGTCCAGAATATTAAAGGTGTAGAGCTTGCTCTCAAAGGTGTGGCCGTCGTACCACATAAAGGCCTTGAGGCTATTCTCACTGCCGCTGTGGGCATAGCGCACATGGCGGGCAATGCACTTGAGGTTGGGATAGCGGGCAATGAAATGCTGGAAGATCTCGTCCTGCTGCTCATAGCTGGGCTGCAGGGGCACGGCGTCCTTCCAGTCGCCCTTGCTGTGATCGCTGTCGTCCTTCCACAGGTGGTAGGGCTCAATGCCCAGCAAAACGTCAACGTAAGGCAGGCACTCGGTGCAGAAATCGCGGGCTTCCTCCCAGCTCCACAGGGTAGAGCGGAAGTTGCCGTCAAAGCTGACGGTCAGGCCCTTCCTTTTGGCCACCTTGAGCATATCGATGATGAGACCGCGGCAGTTGGGGCCCAGTGCCGGGGTAATGCCGCTCAGGTGCAGCCAGTCGTAGCCGTCCAGCAGAGCGTCCAGATCGACCTGAGAGAAGTCATACTCGGTAATGGCACTGTGCTTGCGGTCATAAATGACCTTGGAAGCGCGGATGCCGTATCCGGTCTCCAGATAATAAGTACCCAGCCGGTTGGAGGGGGTCTCGTTGGGCTCGGTCAGGATCATGGGGGTGCAATGCACATCGTTGGAGCGCAGCCAGCGCACCGCGCTCTTGCCCAGGCTGTTGTTGGGCACTACGCTGAAGAAGGTGCTGTCCACACCCAGGTTGGCCAGGGCCAGTGCAATGTTGGCCTCGCTGCCGCCGTAGCTGGCTTCAAAGCTGGATGCCATACGGATCTTTTCGTAGTTCGGCGGGGTCAGACGGAGCATGATCTCGCCGCAGGTGATAAATTTCTGGCCGTTGGGCTCGCTGCCGAGGATGGGATTGTAGTGTTCCATAACGCTCCTCCTAAAAAGTCGTTTCCGGGATCCATTTCATGTGAGAACACATTGTTGTATCCATTATACCGCACAGCGCACCGGATAGCAAGCAAATGCTGTTTCGGCCGAGAGAAAAAGAAAAAGAAATTTTGGTTGTTTTGACGAAAGAACCCCTCAGTCACCTGCGGGATGACGGTGGGGTTCACACCCCCGTCAGGTCAAAGCTGGGCGTATACTCTTCCTTTGCACTGCTCTTCTGCTGCATATAGCCAGAACTGAGGCCCAGATCCATGGCGTAGTTGACCACCCGGCGGTATTCGTAGGTGGTGATGCGCCGCCCGATGCCGTGGTCTGCCGCCTGATAGAAGGGGGTGTACTGGCTCATCACGCTGGGCAGGAAGCACCCGGGGTCGGCCTTGTTCCAAGCCGCCATCTGATCGAGCACGGCAAAGCTGTCGTCCACATGGCCGGGCAGGGCAAGGTGGCGCAGGATCACGCCCCGCTGCAGGATGCCCTCGCTGTCAAAAACAGGGTGCCCGGCCTGAGCCATCATGGCTTCAATGGCGGGCCTGGCCTGTGCAAAATAGTCCGGCGCGGCGGAAAGCTCTGCCGAAAGGGCAGGGGAAACATACTTCAGGTCGGCCAGCCAGATGTCGATGAAGCCGCGCCAGGCGTGCACGCTCTCCACAGTCTCGTATCCGCCGGTGTTGCAGACGATGGGCAGATGCAGCCCCTGCGCCCGGGCCAGGTCGAGGGCGGCGATGATCCAGGGCCGCCACTGCCCAGGCGTGACAAGGTTGATGTTGTGGGCTCCCTGCGCCTGCAGGTCTAGAAAGATCTCGGCCAGGCGCTCTACCGTGATCTCCCTGCCCAGCCCCTCGGCGCTGATGGGGTAGTTCTGGCAGAAGCAGCACTTGAGGGTGCAGCCGGAGAAAAACACCGTGCCGCTGCCCCGGGTGCCGCTGATGCAGGGCTCCTCCCAGAAGTGCAGGGCCGCGCGGGCCGCTTTCAGGGTGCGGCCCGCCCCGCAGAAGCCCGTCTGCCCGGCGGCCCGGTCGGCTTTGCACTGCCTGGGGCAGAGAGTACAGGCTTCCGGCACGGCAACAGAAATGGTTTTGGGCATAATATCCAAGTCCTTTGCAAAAGATTTGACAGAATTACTCTTGTTTATTATACCATTTATGACATGGAATGTGGTATACTATGATAGAATATTATATATCATGCAAAAATACTACATATCGGACGGAGGATGTCATGCGCACCGAAAACGAGGAGATCCGGGATCATTTGAAATATCTCTCCCTGCTGGCACGGGATTACCCCTCGCAGGCGGCCGCCGCCAGTGAGATCATCAGCACCCAGGCCCTGCTCAAGCTGCCCAAGGGCACCGAACATTTTATGAGCGACCTGCACGGTGAAAACGAGGCTTTTGTCCACATCCTGAACTCGGCTTCGGGTGTCATCCGGGAAAAGGTGGATATCGTGCTGGGGGAGAGTGTGCCGGAACAGACTCGTGCCGAGCTGGCAACGCTCATCTATTACCCCAACGAGAAGCTGCCCCGGCTCAAAGCCGAGTGCACGGATGAGGAAGCGCTTGACCACTGGTATACGGAGACCCTGCTTCAGCTCATTGATATCTGCCGGTTGGTGTCCTCCAAGCATACCCGGCAGCATGTGCGCTCCTGCCTGCCGTCCAGCTGCGGGTATATTCTGGATGAGCTGCTCCATGCCCACTTTGAGGACCACGACAAGGACCTTTATTACGGGCAGATCGTGGGAAGCATCATCGAAAATGGCCGCGCTGACCGGTTCATCGTCCGGCTGTGTGAGCTCATCAAGCGGCTGGCTGTGGACAAGCTGCACATCGTGGGGGACCTGTTTGACCGCGGCCCCCGGCCTGATATCATACTGGACCAGCTCATGCGCCACCACCATGTGGATATCCAGTGGGGCAACCATGACGTGGTCTGGATGGGTGCCGCCGCCGGAAGCCCCATCTGCGTCTGCACTGTGCTTAAAACGACACTGGCCTACCACAACCATGCCATGCTTGAGGACTGCTACGGCATCAACCTGCGGCACCTGCAGCGGATGGCCGAGCAGTTCTACGGAAATGACGACCTGACCCTCTGGATGCCCCACACCGACGCGGCGCGCGGCCCTTACACCGAGGGCATGCTCCACCGCTGTGCCGTGATGCACAAGGCCGTGACCATTCTGATGCTCAAGATGGAGAGCAAGGTCATCGGCCGCAACCCGGATTTCAAGATGCAGGGTCTGGATTTCCTGCGGCACATCGATTGGGAAAAGGGAACAGTGACCCTGAACGGGCAGACATACCCCCTGCGGGACACCAGCTTCCCCACCGTGGACCCGGCAGACCCCGCCGCCCTGAATGATGATGAGCGGCTGGTGCTCCGCAAGCTGGTGGAATCCTTCCGGCAGAGCGAGCGTTTGCAGCAGCATGTGGAATTTTTGTATGCCAAGGGCAGCGTTTACCACATCGAGAACGGCAACCTGCTCTACCACGGTGTGGTGCCCATGACCAAAAACGGCAGCTTTGCCGTGGAGCGGTTCGAGGGACACAACTACTCGGGCCGCGGCTTGATGGACTACTGTGACGAGCGGGCACGCCGCGGTTACTTTGCCCCTGAGGGCAGCGCGGCCCGGCGGAGCGGTCAGGACTTTTTGTGGTATCTGTGGTGCGGCAAGCTGTCACCGTTGTTCGGCCGCAGCGCCATGACCACCTTTGAGCGGCTGTATATTGCCGACCCCGCCACCCACGAGGAAGTCAAGGACCCCTATTATACATGGTACAATGAAGAGGCCGCCTGCCGCCGCATCCTGGCGGAATTCGGCCTGCCCGGCACCAGCCACATCGTCAACGGCCATGTGCCGGTGCGGGAGAAGAGCGGCGAGAGCCCCATCAAGGGCGGGGGCCGTCTGGTCGTCATTGACGGCGGGTTCTGCCGCGCCTACCATGAAAAGACCGGCATTGCAGGGTACACGCTGGTGTACTCCAGCCGCACCATGTCCCTGCGGACCCATCAGCCCTTTGTCAGTGCTGAAAAGGCCGTGAACGAAAACATCGACATCGTGTCGCAGAAGAACATTCTGGAAACGGAGAACCACCGCATTCTGGTGGAAGAGACGGACGAGGGAGAGACCCTGCGGGAGCGGGTGCACGACCTGAAACAGCTGGTCAAGGCCTATCAGCTGGGCTGGATCAAGGAGACCTGCAGCGAGGATTGCGTCTGGTAAGGGGCGCTGATTGTAAAATTTTTGAAATAAGAAACAAAAATATCGAATATTTCCGCAGATTCTGGGCAAAACAGAAAATAATCGGGCAGGGGAAAAGGGGGCTTTGCTTTTTGCCCGAAGTTGTGTATAATAAGATAGTTGTATCGTGAGGGTGTGTACCCAGCGGTGCGCGGAGAGATCAAGTAAGAACCCTGAGTGGCCCTGCCGCTGGCGGGCCTGCGACAAGGAGATTATAAAATTGGAAAAGTTTGTTATTACGGGCGGCAAGCCCCTGCATGGCGAAGTCACCATTTCCGGTGCAAAAAATGCGGCTGTGGGCATTCTGCCTGCCACCATTCTGGCGGCAGATGTCTGTGTGATCGAAAACCTGCCGGACATCAGTGATGTGGCAGTCAGCCTGAAGATCCTGAGCACCCTGGGTGCCGGCATCAAGATGCTGAACCGCAATACCTACGAGATCGACACCACCCATCTGAACTGCACCAACGTCCCGGACGATCTGTCCCGCCAGATGCGTGCCAGCTACTACTTCCTGGGTGCACTGCTCTCCCGCTTTGGCAAGGCACAGGTGGCCATGCCCGGCGGCTGCAATCTGGGCCCCCGCCCCATCGACCAGCACCTCAAGGTGTTCAGCGCGCTGGGCGCAGAGGACAGCGTGGACTATGGCATGATCACCGTGCGTGCCAAGGAGCTGAACGGTGCCCATATCTTCTTTGATAAAGTCAGCGTGGGCGCTACCATGAATGGTATGCTCTCCGCTGTGATGGCACAGGGCCAGACCATTCTGGAAAACTGCGCCAAGGAGCCCCATGTCGTTGATCTGGCAAACTTTTTGAATATGTGCGGCGCGGATGTGCGCGGTGCCGGCACCGATGTGATCAAGGTGCGCGGCGTGGAAAAGATGCACGGCTGCACTTACAGCATCATCCCTGACCAGATCGAGGCGGGCAGCTACATGGTTGCCGCTGCTGCCACCGGCGGCGACGTTCTGATCAAAAATGTCACCCCCAAGCATCTGGAACCCATTACGGCAAAGCTCCGCCGTGCCGGTGTGGATGTGGAGGAATTCGATGATTCCGTCCGCGTCTCCCGCAAAGGCGATATCCTGCCGCTGAAGATCAACACCATGCCTCACCCGGGCTTCCCCACCGATATGCAGCCCCTGATGGGTGTGCTGCTCAGCGTGGCAAAGGGTACCTCCACCATCACCGAGAGCGTGTGGGATAACCGCTTCCGCTATGTGGACGAGCTGCGCAAGATGGGTGCAGTGGTGCAGGTGGACGGTCAGGTGGCCGTGTTTGAGGGTGTGGACAAGCTGAACCCCGCCCCCCTGCGCGCTTCTGACCTGCGTGCCGGTGCGGCCATGGTCGTTGCTGCCCTGATGGCAGACGGCACCAGTGAGATCGAGGAGATCGGCCACATTGAGCGCGGCTACGAGAACATCGTGGAAAAGCTGCGCGGCCTGGGCGCTGAGATCAGCAAGGTGGATCGGATGCCTGCCGCACTGGAATCGGCAATGTGATCATTCAGAACCTCTCAGTCTGTTTTGCAGAAGTTTTCCTGACAGGGAGCTTTTGTGAAGCAATGACGGAGAGGTTCGTTTCTTGAGGTTTGAAATGTCTGAATTCATCTCGTTATACTCTGGTTCCTCCGGCAACTGCAGCGTGGTGCGCACGGGGGAAAAGTACATCATCATCGATATGGGAAAGGGCGTGCGCACCACCTCGGCGGCACTCAAGGAGCTGGGCCTGAACATCAGCGATTGTGCGGGCATTCTGGTCACCCACGAGCACTCTGACCACGTCAAGGGGCTGGCCACCTTCCTCAAAAAGAATCCGCTGCCGGTATACGGCGCAGACGATACGCTGGATTTCCTGGATGCAAACGGCATCGTGCCCGCCAGCTGTGCGCTGCGCACCCTGTCCGGCGGGGAAGAGGATGTGGGAGATTTCGGCGTGACGATGTTCCCCACCAGCCACGACGTACCCTGCGTGGGCTACCGCATCCGCACCCCGGACAACAAGACCATGACCATTGCCACCGACCTGGGAGTCCTGACCCCGCCGGTGCATCAGGCCCTGAGCGGCTGTGACCTGGTGGCGCTGGAAAGCAACTACGACCTCCACATGCTCCGCAGCGGGCGGTATCCCTACTACCTGCGCTCCCGCATCGAGTCCAACCGGGGCCACCTCTCCAACGATGAGTGCTCGGCAAAGCTGCTGGAGCTGATCCAGGAGGGATGCAAGAAGTTTGCCCTCTGCCATCTCTCGCAGGAGAACAACACCCCGGCACTTGCCTTGCAGACCATGTTCAACACCCTGGGTGCGGCAGGTGTCGTGCCGGAAAAGGACTGCATCGTGCAGGCCCAGCGCCGCAATGAGGTCAGCCCTGCACTTACATTTTAAGAAAAAATGACCCTCTCCATCATTGCTTTGCAAAGCATGACGGACAGGGCCATTTTTGTTGTTATGCCAGATCCGGCAGGATATCGGGCCAGAGGGCCTGCTCCTGCCGCAAGTCGGTGAAAACGCAGTCCAGATAGATCTTGTTCACAGCCGAGATGATGGTGCTGCGCAGGAGCTTGCGTGCATCATCAACGTCCGGCTCCAGCTCGGAAAAGCTTTTGGTCAGGCCGAACACATAGGGCAGGTAATTCTCCAGCTCATCACAAAAGGTATCATACGCCTGCGCGGAGGTATAATGCGCCCGCTGCATCTTGAACAGACTGTCGATGTTTTCCATGGACAGGACATTTTTAGAAACTACGATGTAGATCAGGCAGGCCAGCTGATCCCGGGTGTACTTCTTTTTGATGGGGTGGCTGATGATCCCTTTCTTAACGTAGTTGCTCACCATGGAAGCGGTGAGCTCCACCCCCTGAAATGTGCGGAAACACCCGTTGACAAACTGTACACTCTGATCCAGATAAAGCCCTACGGTGGGGAGTTCTGCATACCGGGGCAGGGCAAACCCTGCGGCGCAGGCCGCAACGCGGCGGTTTGATTCTAATTTCATGCGGACAGTATACCATGTTTTGGAAATGCGGTCAACAGGAAATTGAAAACTTTTGAAATAATTCAATAAAACAGTTGACAGGTTTTTGAAAAGCTGATATAGTGATTCAGACAACAGGAAAAACTGCGGCATCCGCTGCCGCCGGAATGGAGATAAATGCTTATGAACACCAAGATTGTTGCGGATTCCTCCGCCAGCCTGTACACCTTGCAGGGCGTGGATTTTGAATGCGTTCCCCTGAAGATCATCACCGACGATGCCGAATATCTGGACAACGGCACAATGGATGCCTTGGGCATGGCCCAGACCCTGCGCACCTATAAGGGCAAGACCTCGACCTCCTGCCCCAACGTCAGCGATTGGTTGGCCGCCTACGAGGGAGCCGACGAGGTGTATGCCATCACCATCACGGGCACTCTGTCCGGCAGCTACAATGCCGCCCAGCTGGCCGCCGAGGAATACCAGCAGGAGAATCCCGGCAAGCGGGTGTTCGTGCTGGACAGCCTTTCCACCGGCCCGGAGCAGCGCCTGTTGGCCGAGCATCTGCGGGATCTGCTGGCTGAGGGCAAGGAGTTTGACGAGATCTGTGAAGAGATGCTCCGTTACCACAAGCACACCCATCTGCTCTTCTCGCTGGAGTCGCTGGCCAATCTGGCCCGCAATGGCCGTGTGAAGCCTGCCGTTGCTGCTGTGGCGCGGATGCTGGGCATCCGGGTCATCGGACAGGCAAGTGAGGCCGGAGAGCTGGATGTTCTCTGCAAGACCCGTGGCGAGCATGGTGCGCTGGAACGTATTGTGCTGGAACTCAAAGAGCACGGCTACACCAACGGCAGGCTCCATATCTCTCACTGCGGCAATCCCGCCGCTGCCGAGCGCCTGAAGCACATGGTAAAGGCTGTGTTTGATGGAGCAAAGGTGGACATCAGCGAATGCGGCGGTCTGTGCAGCTATTATGCAGAGCTGGGCGGCCTGCTGGTTGGTTATGAGGACGCGGAAGCATAAGCGGACGGCCCTCGGAAAAATTCTGCCCACGATTGAATAGGCGCTCATAGCGGGGGAAGCCGTTGTGGGCGCTTTTTTATTTGCAAAATCTTCCGCTCTGCGCTATACTAACAGCATCAAAAATCGCCGTGGGCGGCAGGGGAGGGATACCACATGTTCAGATTGCCTATCGTCAAGTTTTTTAACCGCATCTTCAACCGTGTCACGATCACAGTGGTGCTGGTGGCTTTACAGGTGCTCTGGTTGCTCTGGGCGTTCTGGTCCTTCACGGCGGGGCGGGTCTGGCTGAACGGTGCCCTGAAGGCGCTGAGCATCCTGATCGTGCTGTATCTGGTGCGCAAGGATGAAAACAGTGCTTATAAGATCGGCTGGATCGTTCTGATCGGTCTTTTGCCCCTGCTGGGCGGCGCGCTTTATCTGGCTTTTGGCAACAAGGCCCCCGCCAAGTATCTGCGGGAGCGGATGCAGAAGGTGGAACAGGCCCATCAGACTGAGCTTGCCCAGCCCGAGGGCCAGACCGATGCGCTGGATATCTCCAGCCGGAACCTGAGCCGCTATGTGGCAAAGTTCGGGCCGTATCCGGCCTGGAAGGATACCGCTGCTCACTACTTTTCCTGCGGGGAGGAGATGTATCCCCAGCTGCTGGCGGATCTGGACAAGGCAGAGAAATTTATCTTTCTGGAATTTTTTATCCTCCGCTCCGGCAAAATGTGGGACGGTGTGGAGCAGATCCTCCGCCGCAAGGCCGCCCAGGGCGTGGATGTGCGGCTGATCTACGATGATTTTGGCAGCCTGCTGGGCCTGCCCAGTGATTTTGTCGTCCGCATGGAGAAGGCGCATATCCGCTGCATCCCTTTCAATCCGGTGGTGCCGCTGGTCTCGCTGGTGATGAACCACCGCGACCACCGCAAGATCGTGGTGGTTGACGGCAATGTGGCCTACACCGGCGGCGTGAATCTGGCGGATGAGTATATCAATGCTGAGCAGCGCTTTGGCTACTGGAAGGATGCGGCCATCCGGTTGGAGGGTGCCGCTGCCTGGAACTTTACCGTGATGTTCCTCAATGTATGGAACGCCTTCCGCCCGCAGGAGACCGATTACACCGCCTTTGCGCCCACCCGCCTGCCCGCAGTGCAGGATGGCGTGGTGCAGCCCTACGCGGACAGCCCGCTGGATGAGGAACCGCTGGCCGAGACGGTCTATCTGGACATCCTCTCTCAGGCCCAGAGATATGTTTATATCTACACGCCCTACCTGGCCGTGGGCGAGGAGATGCTGGATGCTCTGAAAAGTGCGGCCAAGCGCGGGGTGGACGTGCGTCTCATCCTGCCCGGGATCCCGGATAAGAAGCTGGTGTTCCGGCTCAGTCGCTCCTACTATCTGCCCCTGCTCAGGGCGGGTGTGCGCATTTATGAATTCACGCCCGGTTTCCTCCACGCCAAGTGCTATGTCAGCGATGACCGCGTGGCCGCGGTGGGCAGCATCAATATGGATTATCGGAGCCTGTTCCTCCACTTTGAATGCGGAACACTGCTCTTCCATAACAGCCAGATCGCCGCACTGCGGAAGGATGTGGAGCGCACCCTGCCGCAGTGCCGGGAGATCATGCGCTCCGACTGCCGCACCAATCTGCCGGGCACAGCACTGGACAGCGTGCTGCGGCTGCTGAGTCCGTTGATGTAAGCGGCTGCGTAATCTTACGCTCTTCTGGACATACTATGGGGCAAAGGCCCAACGGGCCGTGTGGAAAGGGAGCGTATCTATGAATCAGAACCATCGGGCTCTTTGGAGCTGTGCCATGGCGGCGGCGCTGCTGCTGACCGCCTGCGGCAAAACGAACGCCGGGTCGGGCAGCTCCGGCAGCATGAGCGGAAGCAGCGGCACATCCTCCGCACAGACCCAGACAGCGGCATGGAAAACCGGTCTGGGTGTGGTGACAGAGGCCACCGATCAGGACAGGGCAGGGAAAATTGAACTGGCGGCGGCCGCTGTCCTGCTGGATGGCGAGGGCAAACTGGAAAGTGTTCTGCTGGACGAGCTGGAAGTGTCCGTTTCGGCGGACAGCACCGGCCATGTGACCCTGCCCGCCGACTGGCGCACCAAGCGTCAGAAGGGGGACGATTACCCGCTGGCCGAGGTCTCTTCCCTGAAAAAGGGCTGGACGGAACAGGCGGATGCCTTTGCCAGTTACCTGATCGGCATGACCCCGGAACAGGTCTCCATGCTCAAAGTGGATAAGGATGGCAAGCCCACGGATGCCGACCTGCTGAGCGGTTGCACCATTGCTGTGGATCGCTACCGGGATGCCGTGACCCGGGCCTGCGCCAATGCCAGGGCACTGGGTGCCGCCAAGGGCGACAGGGCCGCGCTGGGCATCGAAGCGGTGAACGGGACTTCGGACATCACCGCCACCGATGACAAGGATGTGAATGCGCAGGTGGATGTGAGCGTCGTGGCACTGACCACCGATGCGGACAGCCGTGTGACCAGCGCCATTGCGGATATGGCTGAGCCGGCCCTGACGGTGGTGTCGGACGGCGGTGTGACAGCCCCGGACCTTGTCAAGACCAAGCTGGAGCTGGGTGAGGACTATGGGATGCGCGGCGCATCGGCGCTGGGCAAGGAGTGGTATGAGCACAGTGAAGGCTTCTGTGATGCCCTCAAGGGCAAGACCCGCACCGAGATCGCCGGGCTTTCCGGCGGCGATGCCGACCTGAAGGCTCTGTGTACCATTGACATCACCAATCTGCAAAAGGCGGCGCTGGATGCCCTGAGCTGAGGAGAAAACCCTTTTCGGTCTCGCAATCGCGCACCGGCTCTCCCGGATAGGGGGCGGTGGCATTCCGCTGCGTTTTCAGAGAGAAACCCTCTCGCCGCGTCTGGCAGCTGCCGACGCGGCGTTTTTGTTTTGTCAAAATGACCGCTTTGCCGTGGTAAAGCGGTAAAGATTTGAGCAAACTGCGAAAAATCAGTTTTCCCCCTTGCCAAATGGCAGAAAACGCGCTATTCTATAACCACAGTTTAGCAATTTAGCATGGTAAAGCAATAAAACAAAGCTGCTTGCCACTGAGGGAGGAACCGTATATGAAACGTCTTGTATCCGCATTCCTGGCCGGTGCCATGGCACTGAGCCTTGCCGCCTGCGGCGGGGGCGGCT
>ENA-ORSM01001144-ORSM01001144.1-human-gut-metagenome-genome-assembly--contig:-NODE-1144-length-21616-cov-4.734706_pt1 | contig 21616 bp, 19 predicted proteins | sample MGYA00241903_ERZ509170 | MGnify/ENA primary metagenome ERZ509170 (study PRJEB26280, sample SAMEA2338784) | human gut metagenome | biome: human gut; feature: human-associated habitat; material: faeces...
TGTTTTGCGGAGCAAAATGCGACTGCCTTTGCAGGAGCAGAGGATTTTCCTCCTTGTTTTGTAAATAACCATTTTCACTTTACCACAGTACTCTGCTGCCGTCAAGTTCTTTTATATGATTCAGTACCATTTTCCCATATATTTAGTTGTGATTTTAGCTAATTTTACTTATATATTATTTAATTTTACTTTCAATTCATTCACATCCGCAACAATACAGTCTGCCCCGGCAGTTTCAAGTTCCATTCTGTCACCATAGCCATACAAAACACCGATCACATACATGCCATTTTCTTTTGCACCAATCACATCATGTTTTCTGTCTCCCACCATTACTGCCTGATCAGCAGTGATTTTAAGTGAATCCAGGGCGTAGCGGATCACATCACCTTTTTTACTTCTGCTGCCGTCTAATGTACTTCCTGCAACAAAATAAAAATATTGCTCAATTTCAAAATACTTAAGGATCTGTACAGTATATACTTCCGGTTTTGATGTCGCGATCACAATCTTTTTTCCCTGTGAAGTAACTTCCGCAAGCAATTCTTTCATTCCATCATACAAAACATTCTCAAAAAGACCCTGCCTGCTGAAATATTCCCTGTATTTTCCGACTGCCTCCCGGCTCTGTTCCTCTGAAAATCCATAAAAATCCTGAAAAGAATCCAGAAGCGGTGGTCCAATAAACTTCTCTAATGTATCTAAATTTTCAACCTGGATTCCATAATACGAAAGTGCATGTGCCACCGCCTTTGTGATTCCCTCTTTCGGATCTGAAATCGTTCCATCCAGATCCATAAAAATATATTCCGGTCTCATTGTTTTCTCCATTTTCTTTTGTTTTTTCTATTGTAACATACCATTCTTTTTTCTGTACGTTTATTTTCCTGATATTTTATTTTTATCGCACATATTTTCATAAAATCCCCATTTTTACGCTGTCTTTTGCGTATATCAAGTCTGTGCATAAGCACAAATCTTGCATGTTAAAAATGTTATTTTTCACACTGCATATCAAATTTTATAAGCATCCAATCCTTAGTCTCTCAGTCTATCGATATTGCGTTTCAAGGACTCTACCGCCGCATCGATATCCGACCGACCCGTATCTCTGCTGAGTGTCATCCGGACCGTTCCTGCTGCATAATCCTCCGGCACCCCAAGTTCTTTTATCACATAAGAAATCCTGCTTTCACCTGTATTACATGCAGAACCCCCGGAGGCACAGATCCCATCCTCATCTAAAAGGATCAGCAAAGATGCCCCGTCCACTCCCTTGAAACTGACAGATACATTTCCGGGAAGTCTTTTCGTCCTGTGACCGTTGACACGGACATCCGGAATCTCATGCACGATCTTTTCGATCAGATAATTGCGCAGCATCGTCTCCCGGTACATTCCGGCCCGCATACCTTTTGCAGCAAGCTCCGCCGCCTTCCCCATCCCGACGATCCCGGCAATATTCTCCGTTCCGGCACGTTTTCCTTTTTCCTGTGAACCACCGTGGATAAAGGATGGGATCTGCACGCCTTCCCTGATATATAAAAACCCAACACCTTTTGGCCCGTGAAATTTATGGGCACTCGCACTCAAAAGATCCACCGGATAATGACGCACTGAGATTGGCACCTGCGCATATGCCTGCACGGCATCCGTGTGAAACAGTACATCCTTTTCCCGCGCGATTTTGCCGATAGAAAAAACCGGTTCGATCGTCCCCACCTCATTATTTCCAAACATGATCGTAATCAGTGTCGTATCCTCCCGGATTGCATGATATACTGCTTCCGGTGATACCATTCCATATTCATCCACGTCCAGATAGGTCACTTCATATCCTAGTTCCTCTAAATATTTACAGGAATTTAAGATTGCATGATGTTCTATTTTGCTTGTAATGATGTGTTTTCCCTTGTGCTTATACTCTCCTGCAATACATTTTACTGCCCAGTTGTCCGACTCCGAACCACCGGATGTAAAAAAAATTTCTGACGGTTTTGCCTCCAGTGTACCGGCAATTGTTTTCCTTGCCTTTTCTAACGCCTGTCTTGATGTTTCCCCATATCCATACATTGTGGATGCGTTTCCAAATTTTTCTTCCAGATACGGATCCATCGCCTCTTTTACTTCCTCTGACATCTTTGTTGTCGCGGCATTATCTAAATAAATTACCTTTCCTTTATTTTCAATCGAACTCATTTTCTCTCCACTTCCTTCATATATTAAAATGAACTAAGTCCGGATTTTCCGGCAGACTTTGGAGGTTTCTATTGAAAAAAATATATTCCACCAAAAGTACACTTTTAACCGGAACCCTCTTTCTCACCCTCGCCGGAATCCTCACCCGCATCATAGGTTTCTTCTATAGGATATTCTTATCGCGTACCATTGGTGCAGAAGGTCTCGGCATTTATCAGCTCATCGCTCCTGTAACCGCCATCTGTTTTGCATTTACCGCTGCAGGGATCCAGACCTCCATATCCAAATTCGTTTCCATGGAAGTTGGAAGAAAAAATGATGCCGGTGCCAAAACCTATCTTTCGATCGGGCTTTTTATCTCCTTATGCCTTTCCACACTCTGCAGCTTTTTTCTCTATCATTATGCGGATTTTATTGCTGTTTCCTGGCTTGGTGATAAGCGGTGCACGCCGCTCCTTGCTGTGCTCTCCTTTTCCTTTATCCCATGCTGTATCCATGCCTGTATCAACGGTTATTATTATGGTCTGAAAAAAACGGCTGTCCCTTCACTCTGCCAGTTGACCGAACAGTTCGCCCGCGTTGGAAGCGTTTACCTGATGTACCAGATCGCCGTCAGCGAAGGAAAATCTTTAACGCTTTCCATGGTCGTCTGGGGAATCGTCTGCGGCGAGGCGGCGAGCACACTGGTATCGGTCAGTGTTTTCCGGATCTCCGATGGAAACCGGCGCACCCCCGGCAAAAGCAGGAAAAATCTCTATACCTGTACCAAAAATCTGCTCTCCATGGCAGTTCCCTTAACCTCAAACAGGATCGTTCTAAATTTATTTGCAGGGTTTGAAAATGTCATGCTGCCAAACCGCCTGTTAGCTTTCGGCTATACCCAGTCGGAAGCACTCAGTGTTTATGGGATTCTCACCGGAATGGCAATGTCTGTCATCATGTTTCCATCCGTGATCACAAACTCCGTGTCTGTTCTTCTGCTCCCGACGATATCAGAGGCACAGGCCGCCGGGAAAAGAGATAAGATCCTCTACACCATAAAAAAAACGATCGAGTCCTGCCTTTTACTTGGTTTTCTCTCGACCGCGGGATTTCTTGTCACCGGAAATTTTCTCGGCAATTTTTTATTTAACAATGCGCTTGCCGGGACCTTTATCGCAACGCTCGGCTGGCTCTGTCCGTTTCTGTATCTCAGTTCTACCTTAAGCAGTATCCTGCATGGGCTTGGTCATCCCGGCATCACCTTTGAATTAAACCTGGTCTCCTGCACGATCCGGATCCTGTTTGTCCTGCTCGCTGTCCCGGTCTGGGGAATCAGAAGCTATCTTTGGGGAATCCTTGTCAGTCAGGCGGTCACGGCACTGTTGTCCATCTTTATACTTTTAAGGAAAACCGCCGGATACACATTCGGCAGGAATAATATAAAGACACAAAAATAACCGCACAGTCTGGTAAACCGTGCGGCATTTTTGTCAAACCATATGTCGGACTAACAGCTGTTTTCTTTAACACATCATGCTGTATTCCTGTAATTTTTTCTTTGCCTCCGGGCTTAAGTATTTCGGAACCTGGATCTGTACTTTCACATACTGGTCTCCGTGTATGGACGGATTCTTTCTGGAAACGATCCCTTTTCCGCGCAGCCTGATCTTGCTTCCATCCTGCGTTCCGCCCTTGATATTGCAGTCCACATCCCCGTAGAGTGTATGGATTCTTGCTTTTCCGCCAAGTGCTGCTGTCACATACGGGATCGTAACGGTCGTATAAACATCAAGTCCTTTCCGCTCGCAGCCATTCTTTGGACGGATCTTTATCTTTAAGAACAGATCGCCGGTGGTACCGTCAGCACCGGTATGACCTTTGCCTTTCAGCCTTAACTGTTCCCCGTCATCCATGCCCGCCGGTATGCGCACTTTAAATGACTGGATTTTTCCGTCACTGCCACTTAATCTTATGACCTTCTCACAGCCAAGTGCTGCCTCATCAAAATCCACCGTCACCTCCGCTTCCACATCGCGCCCTCCGCGAAAGTGGCTGCCGCTGTTTCCTCCGGTAAATTCCCGGTAAAACCTGTCTCCGCCAAAGCCATGCCCCGATGCATTACCCCTGCTGTTTCCTCCAAAGAACTGGCCAAACATATCGTCCCAGAAATCACCCGCCTCGCCGTTTTCAAAATGAAACCCGGAAAATCCTCCTCCATTTGCAGCACGCCTTGCCTGCTCCTCCGAGAATCCTTCCTCAAATGCAGCCATTCCGTACTGATCGTAAAGTTTCTTTTTCTCCGGATCATTTAACACAGAATATGCTTCCGTGACTTCCTTAAACTTCTGTTCTGCGTTCGGATCGTCTTTATTCGTATCCGGATGATATTTTTTTGCAAGTTTCCGATATGCTTTCTTTATCGCGGACGCATCCGCATTTTTATCAATTCCAAGTACCTCATAATAATCTCTTTTCATGATCGCACTACCTCCAATCAAAACAAAAACAGAGAGACATCACGCATCGCCTCTCTGTTTTCCCCGGTCATCCCGGTAATCTATCTCTCCCATGGCGATGTGCTTCGCTTTCCTGTTTGGGATTTTAGTTTTTATTTTTATTGCAATCATACTATAGCACTTGTTTTAGCACTCGTCAATAGAGAGTGCTAATAGTTTATAAATATTTTATTCATAATTATTTCTCACTTCATCCGCACCCATATAGATCACATTTCTCTGTGGAACAATGCCGCTCTTTCGAAACAGATCCCTGACTGTGACAAATTCATAGCCCTGTTCTTTTAAAGCAGGAATGATCGTCTTTATTGCCTCAACTGTCTGCGTATTGCCTTCCATATCATGCAGTAAGATAATAAATCCGGGCTTCGCATCCCGAAGGATCCTGTCTGCCCGCTCTTTCGCTGTCACAGAAGGCTCCCAGTCCTCACAGCCATATCCGCAGATAAAAGTAAGATCAATCAGATCATACATTTTCTGGTTATAACTGATATACGGAGGCCGGAAGAACTCCGGTTTTTCTCCCGTGATACGCACGATCTGTTCCGTCGTATAGCTGACCTCGTCCAAAATCTCCCGGTCATTAAGTTCCGGCATCCCCGGATGCGTTTTGGAGTGATTTTCGATTGAACACCCCATATCATATGCACGCCGGATCAGGTACTCCGACTGCTCTGTAATTTTCTGTCCAATCAGAAAAAAACTTGCCACGATATCGTTTTCCTTAAGCACATCCAATACCTGATCCGTAATTCCCGGTGTCGGTCCGTCATCAAAGGTCAGTGCCACAAATTTTTTCTCCGTCATACAACTCCTCTTTTCTGAGACATTTACACACTACTGCCTCATTCTCGCCTTTTCTATACCATATATTAATACAGTCTCACACAGACTGCAATCCACTTTCTTAGAAAAGCAGAGCAAGCCCGTGCACGAGAAATGCTGCCACCCAGGCGACAAGGCACTGCCATACGATCACACCTGCCACCCATTTTCTTCCAAGTTCACGGCGGATTGACGCAAGTGCCGCAACACACGGTGTATAAAGCAGACTGAATACCAGAAGTGATGCTGCTGCCGCATCAGATAGCGCTGCCTGCACATTACCTCCAAATAAAATCTCAAGCGTTGAGATCACACTCTCCTTTGCCATCACACCACTGATCAGGGATGTACAGATACGCCAGTCCCCCAGTCCCAACGGGGCAAACAGCGGTACAAGGCCGTTCGATATCAGCGCAAGCATGCTGTCCTTTGAATCATTTACAATATTAAAATGAATATCAAATTTCTGCAAGAACCAGATGCAGATCGTTGCAAGGAAAATAACCGTAAATGCTTTCTGCAAAAAGTCTTTTGCTTTTTCCCATAAAAGCTGCATGACATTTTTTAACCCCGGCAGACGGTAATTCGGCAGTTCCATGACAAACGGAACCGCATCCCCGCGAAACAGTGTCTTGCGGTAAAGCAGTGCCACCAAAATACCGATCACAATTCCGCCTAAATACAGTGCACACATCACAAGTGCTCCATACTCCGGGAAAAATGCGCTGACGAAAAACGCATAGATCGGAAGTTTTGCCGAACAGCTCATAAACGGTGTCAGTAAGATCGTCATTTTACGGTCACGCTCACTTGGCAGTGTACGAGTTGCCATTACTGCCGGAACCGTACACCCAAAACCGATCAGCATCGGAACGATACTTCTTCCAGAGAGTCCGATCTTTCGTAATAACTTATCCATAAAAAACGCAACACGGGCAATGTATCCACTGTCCTCCATCAGAGACAGGAAGAAAAACAATGTCACAACGATTGGCAGAAAACTTAAAATGCTTCCAACTCCTGTAAAAATACCATCAATTATAAGGTCATGCAACACTTCATTGACACCTGCAGCAGAAAGGAGCTGATCCACTGCTGCTGTCAGCGCATCAATCCCCATCTGTAAAAGATTCTGTAGTCCCGCTCCTATTACATGAAACGTAAGATAAAACACGATCAGCATGATACCGATAAAACAAGGGATTGCCGTATATTTTCCGGTCAGGATACGGTCAATTTTCTCGCTTCGTATCCTTTCCCTGCTCTCTTTGGGTTTTACTACTGTCTTTTCACAGACTTTTTCAATAAAGGTAAAACGCATATCTGCGATCGCTGCACTCCGGTCAAGTCCACGCTCTTTTTCCATCTGAACGATCAGATGTTCGATCGCCTCTTTTTCATTTTCATCCAGATGCAGTTTTTCTAAGATCAGATGATCCCCTTCAATAATTTTCGAAGCTGCAAAACGGATCGGTATCTGCGCTTCTTTCGCATGGTCCTCGATCAGATGCGAAACTGCATGGATACAGCGGTGCACGGCTCCTCCAAAGTCACTCTCATCACAAAAATCCTGCCTTCCCGGACGTTCCTGATATTTTGCAATGTGAAGCGCATGACGTACCAGCTCATCCACACCTTCATTTTTTGCCGCTGAGATCGGGACAACCGGCACACCAAGCATTGCCTCCATGCCATTGACATCCACAGAACCAGAGTTTCCGGTCATCTCATCCATCATATTTAATGCAATGACCATCGGAATATCCATCTCCAAAAGCTGCATCGTCAGGTACAGATTGCGCTCGATGTTGGTTGCATCGATAATATTGATCATCGCTTTCGGCTTATCTTCAAGCACAAAATTTCTCGAAACGATCTCCTCACTGCTGTATGGTGACATTGAATAAATGCCTGGCAGATCGGTTACCGACGTGTTTGGATGACCTTTTATCGCTCCGTCTTTCCTGTCGACCGTCACTCCCGGGAAATTTCCGATATGCTGGTTTGAACCGGTTAACTGATTAAACAATGTAGTTTTTCCACAATTCTGGTTACCGACAAGTGCATAGGTCAGTTTTTCCTGCTCCGGCAGTGGTCTTCCATCTCCCTTCACATGGTATTTCCCCTCTTCTCCGAGTCCCGGATGCACGGACTGATTGATGTTTTTTGCACCTTCATGTCTGCGCGAGCGCTCACTGATCAGTTCAATTTCAATCTGCTCCGCATCCGAAAGCCGCAGTGTCAGCTCATATCCATGAATCTGCAGTTCCATCGGATCTCCCATCGGTGCAAATTTAATGACGGTTACCTCTGCCCCCGGTATTACTCCCATATCTAAAAAATGCTGTCTTAATGCCCCTTCTCCCCCGACTACTTTAATCACAGCACTTTTTCCGATTTCTAATTCTTTTAGCGTCATTTTTCTTTATCCTTCGTGTTGATATTGATAATCTTTATCGATTATACACTGTTTCCATGAAAAAACAAAGAATTATTTTTTTATTATTATGGAAAAACCGTGACTAAGGTGCTAGAATAACCTTCGGAAAATATATAAGGAAGAAATTTGTCTTTCAAAAAATCATATAGATATGGAGATTGGTGTGAAAAATAAGATCTTTACGAAAACGAGTACATCTGATGCACATTTATACAGCAATCAGGATCTGCGGAAACTATTGGTTCCGATCATCGTTGAGCAGCTGCTTTCCTCCCTGATGGGAACTGCCGACACAATGATGGTCAGCAACGTCGGCTCTGCCGCCATTTCTGCAGTATCCCTCGTGGATTCCATCAATATTTTAGTCATTCAGGCACTCTCCGCACTCGCTGCAGGAGGTGCGATCCTGTGTTCCCAGTATCTTGGGAGCAGCAACAAAAAAGCTGCCAATGAATCAGCCAGACAGGTGCTTTTTGTCATGACCGTTTTATCCGTGACATTGTCTGCCATCTGCCTTTTATTCCGTGGTCCGCTGCTTCACGTCATTTTCGGTGCCGTGGAGACAGATGTCATGACAAATTCTCAAATTTATTTTCTATTTACCCTGTTATCCTTTCCTTTTATCGGACTGTATGATGCCGGGGCCTCGATCATGCGCGCCCAGAATAACAGCAGGGAACCAATGATCATTTCCATCATTTCCAATTTCTTAAACATCGGTGGAAATGCTATTTTGATTTTTGTTTTCGGGATGGGCGTGGAGGGTGCCGCAATTTCAACCCTCGTATCCCGCATCTTCTGCGCTGTTGTCGTGATCTACAAGCTGCGCAGTGAAGAGGAACCGATCTTTATTAAAAATTATGCCGCAATCCGTCCTGATTTTTCACTCATCAAAAAAATACTGTTCATCGGCATCCCGTCCGGGATCGAAAACAGTATGTTCCAGTTCGGTAAACTCGCGATCCAGTCTACGGTCTCCACACTTGGAACCGTCGCCATCGCTGCACAGGCAATGACAAATATCCTCGAAAATCTAAACGGTGTCGCCGCAATCGGTGTCGGCATTGGACTGATGACTGTGGTTGGACAGTGTCTCGGTGCCGGCAGAAAAGACGAGGTCATTTATTACATCAAAAAACTGTCCTGGCTCGCCGAGGCAGCGATCGTGATCAGCTGTCTTACTGTGCTTGCCCTGACAAAACCAATCACCCTGTTAGGCGGCATGGAAGCGGAAAGTGCTGACCTGTGTTTTAAAATGGTCATCTTTATCACGATTACCAAACCGATCTCCTGGGTATTATCTTTTATCCCGGCATACGGCATGCGTGCAGCCGGAGATGTCAAATTCTCCATGATCACCTCCTGCTGCACCATGTGGCTCTGCCGTGTGAGCCTTTGTGTCTATCTCTGCCGTGTTTGGGGATTTGGCCCGATTGCAGTCTGGATCGGTATGTTTGCCGACTGGACGCTCCGCGCCATCGTATTTTCGATACGCTTCCACGGAAGGAAATGGTTAAACCACCACATTATCGACTAAACAAACGCCTGTCTGATGCTGTCATAATGAAGGAATTTTCCTTCCTCCCCAAGTTTTTTGATCTCCTCAGCGGAAGCAAACAGATATCCATCTGTTTCTTCCTCCTGGAGCTTGATATCTGACTCGTCAAAATCAGCAGAAAAACGATACACATCCACAAAATAGTTATCCCCTTCTCCCGGATTATCTCTACGGTAGGTAAACAGATATCCGCCATCCCACGCAGCAACATCCAGTCCGGTCTCCTCCCTGATCTCACGGAGTACTGCAGTCTTAGAATCCTCTCCCGCCATCGCAGCACCGCCGGAAACCTCCCAGCAGCCCGGTGCCCACGCTTTTGTCATAACACGTTTGGTGATCAGGAAACGTCCATCCGTTCTTTTTATCACGCCAAGTACGGTCAGATGATATTCGCCATCCTTTAAACACCAGTCATTCCGTTTCATCGTTCTGCCGGTGCGCTCTTTTTTTTCATTGTAAATATCCCAGAATTCCTGTTTTTCTGTCATCTGTATTTTCCTCATTTCATTTTTCTCGTGCTGCTTCGATATTTTTATCATAACAAACCTCACGTCCCTCAGACAGATCTGTTATTTTATATCCCGTTACTATCACACGGTAGCACGTCAAAGTGCCCTTATCTCTATTATAAACAAAAATCCGGTTTCGGCAACTTATTTAAAAAAAACAAATTCACCGATCAGATAAAAAATACCACTCAGCCAGAACGCCATGCCTAAAATAAAGGTCAGCAGATCTTCCATCTGAAAATTTTTCCGCAGATAACACAGTTTTTTTGGATTCTCCTCATTAATCCGGATCGTATAAATTTTTCCTTTTTCCAGCGATTTTTTTTCTTTCCGCGTAATCCTCTCCATCGTGCACTGGCGGAATTTTTTTTCCTGATAATGATAGGAAAACAGCGCATACGTTCTGACACGATCGCCCATTTTCTTTGTCACTGTTTTCTCAAATACCGCATCCACAGGCACCCTGCAATGGATGCGCGCACGCCATTTCCGAAATTCGATTCCAACTAACAGTGTCCCATACACTACCCCGATTATCCCCAGTAAAATAAATGTTACATTCATACTGGTCTCCCTTCCCAAAACCTCCTGTGTCACCCCGGCAGACTCTGTGCTACGCAGAGTGCACCCCAGCCAAACACCGGATTCGGATAGTCCCGCATCGCCGGAAGCCTTCTTGCCCCCTTGATCAGATACGCTTTCATTTTTTCCCCATACAGATATGGATCATTTTTATCCACGATCCCCCATTGCATCAGAAGTGCTGCCCCGCCAGTCACAAAGGGAGCCGCCATCGATGTTCCGCTTCTTGTCACATACCCGCCGCCCGGCGCACAGGAAGTAATATCCACCCCCGGTGCGACCAGATCTGGTTTGACCTGATTGGTCTCCCGCGTATACCCGCGCCCGGAAAATGCCGCCGCGCGGTCAAAATATCCGTCGTAGGCTCCGACGGTGATCACCCGCGCCGCCGTCGACGGAATCGTCAGTGTTGTCTCCTCCGACGGCATCAAAAAGCCCGTACCTTCGTTTAAAACACCGCCCGCCGGAAGCCACATATCATAATTTCCGGCTGCAATTCTCTGTGGTACAAGCTGTATCGTCCAGACGCCGCTGTCAATATACTCGTTTACCGGAAGCAGGTCAAAATAAATTTCCTGATAAGGACTGTAGGGACTCGGTTCTCCGTAATAAAGCAGAATATCTGTATTCCCCAGCCTAAAACGCTGCGGACCTAAAATCTGCCGGACTGGTCCCACTCTCGTACCATTCGGATGAATCAGCGAGACCGCAATCTCATCGGAATAATTTTTCCAAATTTGAAGATTTAAAGACGGCTCATAACTGCTCACGGCGATTTCCACATCTTTCGTGATATTTTCCCGCAGGGTTCCAGACGCATGCACCGCCGACGCCCCCTCATTTCCGCTGCCGGCAACAATCGACGTCCGCCAGTAATTCGCCATATCATCAAGATAACTCTCTAACAGGGAGTTGCCGGAGTGGGAACCATAGTTATTCCCAAAGCTCAAATTTATAACAATGGGCATCCCGTATTCCTGGGCTTTTCTGATACAGTAATCTACTGCCTGCATCAGTTCCGTCGTTCTTGGGAAAGACCGTTCCCCCGGCGTTCCCAATTTTACGATCAGAAGCGGACTTTCATATGCCACTCCGCGGTATCTTCCCTGTGAGGCTCTGCCATTTCCAGCTGCGATCCCCGTCACATGGGTGCCATGCCCGGAGATGTCACGGCTGGGGCACAACGCAAACCGCTCTCTCTCCGTTGTCTGCTCTAAAGCGCGGTCTATCACCGCTCTCGTAAATTCAGTTCCAAGAAAGTACCCTGACGGTGCCCCTAAAAATGACGTTTCTCCATTCTCCGCAGGAACCGGATCTGCCACGCTGTCTGCTGGTATCGTCTGATCCCACAGATTTAAAATCCGGGTGGTTCCGTCTGCATTCCGAAAATCCGGGTGTGTATAATCGATGCCGGAATCGATCACTGCCACGATCACGCCGGTTCCACTTAAATTTCTGCCAGACGACAATGTTCCCTGCTCCGTCCCCACCGTCTGCAGCTGATTGATGCATGATACACGTCTGCCGTTATTCACTGCAAAAAACAAAAGTTTCGGTTTCTCCATGTATTCGATCTCTGTCAGTGCCGCCACCAGTTCCACAATATGCTCTGGCAAAAGCAGGATCGCATATTCATTCCGCAGATTTGTAATCCTGATCCGGTCATACTCCTCCGGAAATTTTTCTGCAAACAGTCCCCTCAACGCTTCTTCCGTGCCTCCGAATTTTACGATAACTTCCCAGGTCCGTTCCGCTCTGTCATACCCGGTATCGAGATCTAACGATTTTTCCCTCTCCCGCTCTGTCGCATCGAGTGCAAGATTTAACAGATTTTCCATTTTCTCATTGGACATAAAAATCCCCCGCAAACGCACTCCTTACTTATTAGAAATGCAGCTTGGGGGGATTTTATGACTCTTTTGGGGTAAATTTAAAATTCTACCGACTTATTATTATTTTTTAATGCATGATACAGTTCTGCGCGTGTCAGATATATGTAAGGTTCTACATAAAAAACAAGAAGAATACCAAATGTGCAGACACCTAACAGCGTCCAGCCGATAAATGAAAGATCTAACACAAATGCATCCCATTTGTTTCCATCCATCATCTGTTTACTTTCTGCAAAGGCTTCCTGTCTGGTCATCTCCGGATGCTCTGCTAAAAGATATGGGATCATCATATACTCATAACTTTTCACGATACCCGGAATGATAAATAATAACATCCAGAGTCCTGTAAACAGCCCCCGCAGGAACATGATCATGCCGATGTGCGCATATCCGTTTTTAAATCCGTATGCAATATCGCCTAATTCCGCGTTACCATACTTACAGTTAATGAAAAATTTCTGACATCCCACTTCAAGCGGATTCCAGATAAAAATACTGAGCAGGATGCTGATCACCATGGCAACAAATACTGCTGCCAGTATAATCCCAATCACAGTAAATACCATTACCGGATCTATATCCGTCAATCCATCCGTTGATGACCTTGCCGAATTTTGGGCAGCTGTTGAGCCTGAACCTAAAATAAATGACAGAATCAGTCCCACCAGCACTGCTTTCCAGTAATTCGCCTTCAATGCCAGCTTTGCATTGCTTTTTAACTCACTTCTGTTCCACATGTTAAACTCCTCCTGATAAAAACATTTTACACTTTTGCAGTTTAACACATTAACGTTTTTTTGTCATCCCTCAAACAAAAATCCTCAGAAAATCTTAAGAATTAGACCTCAATTTTCCCTTCTTTTAACAATTCAATAAATGCCTCTGCCAGTTTTGGATCAAACTGTGTTCCCTTATTGTGTTCTAACTCACTGATTGCATAATCGATCGACATAGCTTCCTTGTAGGTACGCTTTGTTGTCATCGCATCAAACGAATCACATACCGCAAGAATACGCCCTAACAGTGGAATATCTTCTCCTTTCAGGCCTCTCGGATATCCCTTTCCGTCATATCTCTCATGATGCGATAATACAGCCGGTATCACATAGTTCATATTCGGCAGAAAATGAATCATCTCAATGGAATTCGTGACATGTGTTTTCATGATCTCATATTCCTCATCATTTAACCTGCCCTGTTTTTTTAAGATACTCTCAGGAATACCAATCTTTCCGATATCGTGAAGCAGTCCTGCCTCCTTTGCAATTTCAATGTCATTCGGCTCAAGACCTATTTTTTTTGCGAGAAGAACCGCATAATCCGATACATGGCAGGAATGTTCAAAGGTATAAGAATCCTTTGCATCGATTGCTGCAGTCAGTGCGTAAATCGTTGGTGCAATCTGTTCATAATGCTTTTGTACCTGCTGATCCTCAAGTTCATCTTCTGTATGTGCTCCATAAATTTTAATACAGTTTTTTCCGTCCCGTTTTGCATAAAAATTTGCACGTTCTGCCTGACTGAGCAGCTCATCCGCTCCCGAAGCCGTATCCGGATAAAATGCAATTCCGACACTTGCAGTCACCGGTTGTAGAACATCCGGTTTTTCTTCATCCGCGAGCAGAAAATTCTTCTGTATCTTCGCCGCAATCTGTGCCACCTTTTTCTTTTCATCCGAATTTATCAGCACCACATATTCATTTGATCCAAACCGGAATGTTTCTCCCTTACTTCCTACAGTATTCTCTATGATATGCCCGCACCATTTTAAGATACGATCCCCACATTCTTCCCCGTACAGCTCATTAAAAAGCTTAAAATCATCCAGATCAAGATACACCAGGGCTATCTTCTGCTCTTCTTTCCAGTTCTCCGCCAGAAACTTTTTAAAATATCCCCTGTTATAAAGTCCTGTCAGTTCATCATGGATCGATATCTGATATACTTCCTGATAAGTACGGATATTCTTAAGGCACACACCCGCATACACACCAATTCTCCAGTAGTAATCTCTCTCTAAATAATTTAATCTGGTTCTTTTCTCCGATTTTATATAGATAAATCCCTGTATCTCATCATCATACTTCATCAATGAAATCTCAGAGCACTCACCTGCCCCCGATCTTTCCAGCATAGCCGTGATTTCATCCTGCTCTGCCTGATCCGGCATCTGTCCACCGGCTGTTTTTACAACCGTAAACTTTTCTCCATTTTTGATAAAAACAAAGATGTCCTTTACCGGAAACATCTCATTTACCACACCAATCAGCAGCTTAAACAGATCTTCCTGCCGCAATATAGACGCCGACTCATTCTGAAAACGACGTAATACCTCGATCTGCTTTCTGTTCTGCCTCTGCATGATTCCCTCTGCCATTTTTCTTGCCAGATAAAATACAAACAACGACCATCCTGTAAATCCAAGTACGAGCACTATAACTTTTTGCTGTATTTCCGGCAATACACTGCCAAGATACCACTCCGCATTGTGATTAAAATTGAACACAGGAAGAAGACTGACCGCCAGTGCAACCGAGTAGATACATCCGATCACGATACGGTTCGAGATATCAAACAGATACTTGTGCCACATGATATATAACAGGCACAATGCCATAAAAATACCGCCCAGCATATCATACGGGAAAAAATTACCCGGCAGTGCAACAAAAAGATTGCCTGTCAAAATTGCAACTGTTCCAAGCAGCAGTGGAAATAATTTCTTTCGTTTTTCAAATTTATTGCCGATTGCCCTGTGCGCCAAAACTGTCGTATAGACGATCACAACTGCCTCCGCAGCTGCAAATAAATAACTTCCCCAAGATAGATGACAGGCATATCCAATGCTTTCATCTGCATACCGGATAATATCCGGTTCCGGGATAAATACTTCTGTGACAACATTGATCCCCATTGCCACCACAGTAGCTATGCAATATCCGGTCAGGAAACCATTCTTTTTGATCTCCAACATATAAAATAAAAATGCATACATAAAAATCGGTACCGTCAAAAATCCGAATACCGACACATGAAACCAGAACCGCATCCCCGGCATGATCTGCATACGCATCATTACTACACCGCCAGTCCAGATCAGACAGGATAAAAGAATCTGTCTGAAATACCTGACCGGTTTTGCATCCCCGGCATTCAGGAATGAAAAAAATATAAATAAAAAACAGAAAAACGCTCCGATTGGAACTCCAATATATAAACTATCCAGCGTCAAAGCCGTTTCCTCCAAATTGAATGTAAAATTTTTCAAAATCAATCATTATATTCATGTGCAAAATCGGCACATGATCCAATTCACAATTCGTCAATCATACAAGCATGTTGACTCTCTCTCGCTCATTATAGCATATTTTAACCTGCAATTCCATTTTTTTCCATCATCCATCATCTTTTTGATGGGAATCCATCATCTTTTTGATGGATTTGCATACACTAACAGGGATTAAATCTGTTTTTTAATGGAGTGACCTTATGTGCGGAATTGCAGGATTTTGCAGCCTGAAACGCTGTTATACGGACAGACAGTCCTTTTGGGAAAATATACTGGTGTCCATGCACGAAAAACTCATCCACCGCGGCGGTGATGCTTCCGGCATTTATCTGACACCTCATGCCGGTCTGTCACATCAGAGACTTTCTATCCGTGATATCACGCACGGTGCACAGCCTATGATACGTCACCGGGACGGGGCAGATTATGCCATCGTCTACAATGGGGAGATCTATAATACCGATGAACTGATCCCGGAGCTTACTGCTGCCGGATATAATTTTCTCACAACATCCGACACGGAAGTGATCTTATATGCCTACATGCATTTCGGTGCTTCCTTTGTCTCCCGCTTAAATGGAATCTTTTCCTTTGCCATCTGGGACGGTGCCGCAAAACAGCTTTTTCTCTACCGCGACAGAGTAGGGACAAAGCCGCTTTTTTATCACGCAAAAGACGGTGAGCTTGTCTTTGCCTCAGAGCCAAAAGCACTGTTCTGCTTTCCGGATCTTTCACCCGCTATTACCGAAAACAGCCTGAGAGAACTGCTTGCAGTCGGGCCGGCGCGCACCCCCGGATGTGGGGTTTTTCAGGATATCTATGAAGTTCTACCCGGACATTACCTGTGTTTTGATGCCATGGGGCTCTCCGATACCACCTACTGGGATCTGAAATGTCTGCCCCACACGGACTCCTACGAGGACACCGTGGCACATGTATCTTTTCTCATGCGCGATACCGTAAAACGGCAGATGATTTCCGATGTGCCGGTCTGTACCTTTTTATCCGGGGGCATCGATTCAAGCATCGTCACAGCCCTTGCTGCCGCTTACCAGAGGGAACACGGTGAAGTCTTAAATACGTTTTCCTTTGACTTTACGGAAAATGATATTTATTTTCAATCCAATTCCTTTCAGCCGGAACGCGATCTTCCCTATGTAAACTGCATGTTAGAGCACTGTAAAACCAGTCATACTTACCTGGAATGCACCCAGGAGACGCTCGCCGACATGCTCTATGCTGCCGTGGATGCAAAGGATATGCCTGGCATGACAGATGTCGATGCCTCCTTACTTTACTTTTGTTCTCTGGTCAAAAAACAAAACAAGGTCACACTGACCGGGGAATGTGCCGATGAAATCTTCGGCGGATACCCGTGGTTTTACCGCCCGGAACTGATGAACCGGGATGGTTTTCCGTGGTCTGCGGATATCGATGCCCGTACTGCCTTTCTTGATGATGATGTTATGAAAAGCCTTGATCTCTCTTCTTACTCCCATGCAAGGTATGAAGAATCCCTGAAAAAAACACCGCATCTTCCGGATGAAACCGCCGAAGAATACAGACGCCGTGAGATCGCCTACCTGAATATCAAATGGTTTATGCAGACACTGCTCGACCGCATGGACCGCACCAGCATGTATTCCGGTCTTGAGGCGAGAGTCCCCTTTGCTGACCACCGTATCATCGACTATGTGTACAATGTTCCATGGAAAATAAAATACCAGAACGGTGTGGAAAAGGCTCTGCTTCGTGATGCCTTCCGCGATCTTCTGCCGCCGGAACTATTGCACCGCAAAAAAAGTCCTTACCCGAAAACCTACCATCCGGGTTATGAAAAGATCCTGATCGCGCGGATGACGGATATTTTAGCAGACAGCAATGCTCCTATCCTTCCGCTTATCGATAAAAAGAAAGCGAAAAAATTTATGGAAGCACCAAAAGAATACGGAAAGCCGTGGTTCGGGCAGCTTATGGCTGGTCCACAGCTTCTGGCCTATTTTATCCAGCTCAATTACTGGATGGAGAAATATCATCTTTCTGTGTGACAGAAAAAAACACTCCGGCACTTTTACTTTGTCCGGGGTGTTTTTTGTATATTATGATTCTAAAACTTTTCTATGTTTTTTCTGATACACCCTGCATACCAGCACTGCGATCAGTGTCCCCGTGATCATTCCGGCAAGAACGTCCGTCGGATAATGCACTCCGACATAAAGTCTTGAAAACATGATCAGAAATGCCAGGATCAAAGCCGGCACCCCGATCTTCCTTGGGCATGTCAGAAAGATCACAACAGCCGCTGCAAAAGAACTGCCGGTATGCCCGGATGGAAATGAAAGATCCCTCTGCGCTTCTATGATACGCTGCAGTCCATCCACAGCCTCATAAGGCCTTGTTCTGGCGACCAGATTTTTTAAAATGAGATTATTAACGATCAGAGATCCCAACAGGGAACACGTCATGAGCACACCTGTTCTCCGCATCTTTTTTACAAGTAAAAATACGATTGCAAGAGCAATCCAGATCGATCCCGCATCGCCTAAATGCGTAATAAATGTCATGACCGGCGTCAGAACAGCATTCCTCACATGCTCCTGGATCCACAATAAAATATTCCCATCTAACTGCAATAAAACATCCATCTTATGTATTACCCCGTTTTTTTATGTTTTTACATACATTTTATGTTTCTACTGCTGCCCCGTCAATACTTTGTTGAGCAGATCGGCAAGCGGTACCATCGCATTTTTTGCCTCCGCCAGTGTATTTGTCTGCGCCCCCACCTCGATCAGAAGTGTCTTCGGGCAATAGTGCATATTGTAGCGGTATCCCTTCAGATAAATTCTTCTGGTAAATCCCGGGTAATATTCTGCCGCCTTTAACTGCATCTGGAACGATATCGCCAGATTATCTGCAATATAAGGATTATAAAGATATTCGATATCGCCTGTTTTCGTCGTGCGGCTCAATCCATTAAAAAACATGATCTGCGCCATCGGCATGCCGTTTTGTTCCGTAACCAGTCTCGTATTGTTTCCGACTCCGTCACGGTGCAGATCGATCACAACCTCAATGCTTTTATTTTCCGCTAAGATCTGTTCTAACGCAGGGCCTGCTTTTGCATAGGCATGATCGCGGTCTCCGACATCATACTGCCCGGTGTGATGGATCACGGAAAAGCCATATTTTTGTGTCAGAAGCTCCGTCAGATAATCACCGACACCGACGACCGACATGGATGCATCACCCGGAACGGAATCCGCATACCCTTCCTGTGAATGCGTATGATAGATCAGTATCTGCGGTGTGGACGCATCATGGCTCAAACGTACATCCTTTCCGAGCAGGGCATCCGCATTGAGCTGTGTGCTCCCGATCGTCGTCGTATTGTCCACCTGATAAAAATTCTGGATCAGATAATCAAAATCATTCAGCTTTTCCCTTGCAAATGTCACTGCTTTGATGTCTGCCACAGCGGAAGCTGCCTGACTTTCTGCTGCACCTGCCTCTGCAATCTGTGCCTGCTGATTTTCTGCTGCATCTGCCTCTGCCGGCTGCTCTCCGGTGTTCTCCGCCACACCTGGCTCTGCCGGCTGCCCTCCGGTATTCTCTGCTGCACCTGCATCCGCCGTCTGTCCTCCTGCATCTTTTTCATCTGACAGGCTCGTACCATCTGCGCTTCCGACCGATGGTATCACTTCCCCCGTCTTTTCATCCACATAATTTTCATCTGCAGCCTCCCGCGCCAGAATTGCCTCATAAGAGAGATCACTCTCGATCTGCGTCTGGTATGATCCACTTTCAGGTTCATAATTTTCCCCGGAAAAAAGCACATCGATCACTTTCTCCACAAAAGACCACTCCGTCTCATCTTTTACACTGTAAGACAAACCGGGCAGATAAAAATCAAGTACTTTTTCGCAGCAGCTTTTTGCCCCCTCTTCTCCAAGCTTTGCAAAGAAAGATCTGTTTGTCTGTAAAAGTATTCCAATGACAGCCAGCAGCAATCCCCCCAGCCAGACGGCACCATTTATTTTTTTCTTTTTTAAATGTCGATAACGATAAGCATACATACTACACTGTATGCACTTCTATTTTTCATTATACCATGAAGCTTTGCTTCTTGATCGTGATCTGCATGAGTTTCACCCGGCAGTCTTGTTTTACTATAATCCCGCCTGTCTATTATGCCGGCAGTCCTTCCCCCATAAATGCAATATTGATGCCTTCCGAGATCGTGTAGCTTAATCTTTTGACCGACTCATCAATATCTTTTGGCGTCACAAACATCGCATTTAAATTCGGTGAGAGAAGTTCCCGGATCAGTTCATATTTTTCTCCATCGTTTAACTCTTTTAACGAATCCCCAAGCATATCAAATGCCTTGCTCTGGCTCATCGCAGCGATCAGGTTAAACATTGTGTCATTGACGATCGTTGCAGCATCTACAACTGTCGGTATCCCGATTGATATCACGGGAATCCCAAGGCTTTTTTTATTCAGTCCGTGTCTATGGTTTCCAACCCCACTGCCTGGATTGATCCCGGTATCCGTGACCTGGATCGTCCGGTTTAACCGCTTGGTGCTCCGCGCCGCCAACGCATCAATGACAATGACAAGATCGGGTTTTGTCTCATCAATGATCCCATGAATGATCTCAAGACTTTCCATCCCCGTCTGTGCCATAACTCCCGGGACAATACTGCTGATCCGGTTCACATTTTTTTCTCCGAAAGCATACTTTCCATACTCTTTTACAATGTGTCTTGTGATAAAAAGATTGTCCACCACACGCGGGCCTAGTGCATCCGGCGTAACTTCACGGTTTCCAAGTCCAACGACCAGCACCGACAGCTCCTCATTTTTTTTCTGGATCAACTGACGGATGATCTTCGCAAGCTGTACGGATATCTCTCTGTGATAGTCTTCATCCTCCTCATCCATATTTCCCGCCTCGATCGTTATATAGGTTCCCTTGGGTTTTCCCATCGTCTTTGCACCGTTTTCCGTCTCAATGACCACTGTGCTGACCGTGATATTTTTGTCAACTTTCTCTTCTAAAAAACGGACTCCCTTCAGATCAACATGATCTTCCTGCATTTTTTCCTGCGTTTCAAGCGCTAAATCCGTTCGTATCTGATACATAAATTTTCCCCCATATTCCAATGCCCTGCTCCGGCATCTGTTATCTTTGCCTATATTATTTCTGGTCTGAAAAAAAATTATCCATAATTTCTCATTATTTTACTGTTTTACACTTGACACCCACAAAAACCTGCCCTATAATATACCAGTATGTTTACATTGAACTGTCCGTGTCCGGCTTTAATGTAACAATCATGAACAATAACGATTACAAATTGGAGGTGTACGGATTGGCTAACATTAAATCTGCAAAAAAAAGAATTTTAGTAACAGAGACAAGAGCTGCTAGAAACAAAGCGATCAGAAGCGAAGTGAAAACTTCTATTAAAAAAGTTGAGGCTGCAGTAGCTGCAAACGATAAAGAGGCTGCAAAAGCTGCTTTAACAGTTGCTATCTCAACTATCGAGAGCGCTTCTTCTAAAGGAATTTACCACAAGAACAATTCTGCCAGAAAAGTTTCCCGTTTAACAAAACTTGTTAACGGTTTAGCTTAATTTTTGAAACATAGATAAAAACATATATGCGGCCTTAACCCAGCCGCATAATAAAAACACCAGTACCGTCATACTGGTGTTTTTTTGATTCATAGGAATTTACGTCCTATGAATCAAAAAGCCCTCCGGGCGGGATCGCACTGCGTCGGAGATGAATTATGTCGCAAAGCGACCCGCCGCAG
>ENA-ORSM01001145-ORSM01001145.1-human-gut-metagenome-genome-assembly--contig:-NODE-1145-length-21606-cov-4.209596_pt1 | contig 21606 bp, 16 predicted proteins | sample MGYA00241903_ERZ509170 | MGnify/ENA primary metagenome ERZ509170 (study PRJEB26280, sample SAMEA2338784) | human gut metagenome | biome: human gut; feature: human-associated habitat; material: faeces...
CTAAAGATCTTGCTGGAAGATTCATCAAGAACTTTGCTAAATACGAAGGAAACGCAGCTGGTAAAGCACTTGTTGCTGCTGGTCCTCAGTTATAATTTCATATTAAATAACAAAATCCAGGGGCTGCCGTTTAACGACAGCCCCTGGATTTTTATCTCCCGGTGAGATACATTTTATTTAAATATGAAAAAGAAAATACTACGAAACGAGATGATGAGACATGAGTTGGTATAACGAAGCTATTTTTTATCACATTTATCCACTTGGCCTTACCGGTGCTCCCAAACAGAATGAGTACACAGAACCGGTACATCGCCTGAACACTCTTCTTCCATGGATCGACCATATCAAAGAAATCGGATGCACAGCCCTGTATATCGGACCGCTCTTCGAAAGTGTCGGCCATGGCTATGAGACAACAGATTACAAGAAACTGGACTCCCGTCTTGGAACAAACGAAGATCTGACTGCTTTTGTAAAAGCCTGTCATGACAAAAAAATCAAAGTAATTTTTGATGGTGTATTCAATCATACCGGACGCGATTTCTTTGCATTCAAAGATATTCAGCAGAATCGTGAAAATTCCAGATATCTGAACTGGTATTGCAATGTAAATTTCTGGGGAAACAATGAATACAACGATGGATTTTCCTATGATAACTGGGGCGGATACAATCTGCTTGTCAAATTAAACCAGAGAAATCCAGAAGTTCAGGATTATATCTGTGATGTGATCCGTTACTGGGTTTCTGAGTTTGATGTAGATGGAATCCGCCTGGATGCTGCCGATGTACTGGATTTTGATTTCATGCGTGCGCTCCGCCGTACTGCAGAAGAAGTCAAACCGGATTTCTGGCTGATGGGCGAAGTAATTCATGGAGATTACAGTCGCTGGGTAAATGGAGAGACTCTGCACAGTGTTACAAACTATGCTCTGCACAAAGCACTTTATAGCGGACATAATGATCACAACTATTTCGAGATCGCCCATACGGTAAAATATCTCCAGAATATGGGAAATCTGGATCTTTATAATTTCGTTGATAACCACGATGTAGAAAGAATCTATACAAAGCTATCCAATAAGGCGCACTTTACTCCGGTTCATATTCTGCTCTATACCCTTCCGGGCGTTCCAAGTATTTATTATGGTTCTGAGTTTGGGATCGAAGGACGCTCTTCCGATGACAGTCTGAGGCCGGCACTTAATCTTGAAGATTACGAATCTGCCCTCAGTGATAATCCTTGCACTGCTCTCATTGCAGCTCTTGGTAAGATCAGACAGAATACACCTGCTCTGAGCTATGGAAGCTACACAGAACTGCAGCTTACCAATCGTCAGTTTGCATTTGCACGTGATCTGGACAGCGTGCGTGTGATTGTGACTGTCAACAATGACGACAACGATGCCTGGATGAATCTTCCTGCCGGAAATGCTGTTGAATATATTGGCACACTGACCGGGCAGAAAGTTTCTGTAGAAGGTGGACACATCAATGTACGCGTGGGTGCATACAGCGGTGAGATCTGGGTGTCATCAGAAGAAACATCTGTTCCTGAAACATTTTCTGAAAACAAGGACTCTATCGTTGAAGAAACACCTGTTACTCAGGAAGAAGTCAAAAACGAAGGCTCTGCAGAAACCAAAACAGCCTCTGCTTCCTCTGTACCGGAAGCTGCAAGTACAAAAGAAGACACCGATAGAACTCCTGCCTCTACTGAAAAGGAGCATGTCAATTTCGATCCGAACAAAGCTCCGGAAGACATGTCCATCGAAGAGCTCCAGGCTGGCATCCTCGCAAAGATGGCAAACAACGGTCCCGTCACCGATCAGATGAAGAAAACAGTTTACGACAATATATGGCACGATTCTCTGGTCAACTGGCTCAAGAGCTTCTGCTGATTCATATTATAAAAGGCATACTGCATCGCAAATCGACAATTCTTTCTTATGCGATGCAAAAAAGAGGAGTATCTCACACAATTTTCGTGTGATTACTCCTCTTTTCTTTTATATTGCTCTGTTATGCACATTCCCCGTCAGTCTCTGTCGCAATTCTCCACCGAGCATCGTCACAAATACACTTACCGCAAATACAGAAATGCATCTGTCCAGATAATCCGTCAGAAACTGTACTGCAAAGATACTTCCGGTCAGTCCAAGCGGTGTTCTGGAAAGAAGCTGGACCAGAATCGAAGATCCCGATGAGGTCACACCTCCAAATAATACTGCATTGATCACAGAACTTACAATCGTTCCCGGTACAGTGATCAGTACTGCAGCAAACAGTATTTTTACTTTCTTTACGGATAACTTACGAAAAACAAGTCCACTCATGATACCTGTGATCATACCCACAGGTGCAAAATACAACGAATAGATATCCACTGTCATACCCATAAAAATTCCACTAATCAGGTTCGGCAGCATACCAAACCACGGTCCCAGAACTGCGCCTGTCAGAATAGTTCCAATGCTGTCCAGATAAACCGGCAGTTTCATAAAGAGTGCAATCTGTCCCCCGACAATATTGATTCCTACTGCCAGTGCCACCAAACAGATCTGGTAAACATTAATCTTGTTTTCTGAATAATCTTTTTTGTTTCTTTTCATTGTTATCTTCATTCTGTCACCTCTTTACAGCTCATGCAGAAGTTTAAATTCATCCTTCTTCCATCTGCTTCCATCATTTTTTCTGAGTACACGTTCCATAAAGAATGCAAAAAATCTTTCAGAATCTGTTTCTGTAAGAATCCTGCTATTCGGTTCTTTTTTCCAGAAGTTCATAGAATCTACAACAGTCTGACCACGACAAACTCCGTCAGTTGCAACGACTGTAAAGCTATCAAATCCATCGCACATGGATCGGTCAATAAAATATGCCACTGCCAGTGGATCATTGATCACGCAACCAATAATCCCCTCCTGTTCCCAGTGAAAATCCATATAAAATCCTGTGATCTTACGAATAAATTCTCCCATCTCCGGATCCAGGCGGCACATATATTCCAGCCTGTTCGGTGTCAGGACAATTTCACGCGTTACATCCAGTCCAATCATATGAATCTTGCTTCCTGCCTTTGCAAAAAGATCATACACAACGGCAGCTGCATCCGGATCACACCAGTAATTATACTCAGCTACCGGCGAACAATTTCCATGACTCTTGAAGCTTCCTCCCATGGATACTATCTCTTCTACATTAGCAATCAGCTCCGGCTTTCTCGAAAATACTTTTGCCAGATTCGTCATCGGGCCAAGTGCGATAATGGATATTTTTTCTCTCTCCAGAAGTTCTGTCAGAAAATCAACTGCATTCTTCTTCTCATATTCACCTTCCACTTCCGGAAAAAAGCTTTCTCCAAGTCCATCCATCCCATGGGTATCCCTCGCATCAATATATTCTTCCCGGAGCGGAACTTCTTCTCCAATATAGATTGGAATATCCATTCTGCCAAGCTGCTTCAGAACCTTTCGTGCATTAGCCGCCCCCATATCAGATGGCACATTACCTGATACTGTTGTGATTGCCAGAATATCAAGTTCCGGAGAATTTGCAGCAAGCATGATCGCAAGTGCATCGTCAATTCCCGGATCACAGTCTATAATAATTTTACGCATAAAAAAACTTCCAACCTTTCCTTCTTCCAGGTGATTTTTATAAAAATCCTCCACAGAAAAAGGTATCGACGATCGGAAGATACCTGTATGACCTAGTTTTTTATACTGGGAGGGTTTCGAACCAGTTATGAAATTTATAAAACATTTCATAAAAATCTACTTATGAAACTTTTTGTAGTATAACAAAAAGGACTCCGGAATGCAAGTATATTTTTACATTCCGGAGTAAAATTTTAGTTACTGTGTATGAAATAAGTATTTACCGATTTTATTCAAATAACTTCTTCACCATATCCGCGTCAAAAATCACAGAAGATACATGATTTACTTCAATCTGATACAGAGCATTTGCAGCAATGTGTTCTGCCGCCTGTTCCAGATCACGGATACCGGTCGTATCAGCAAACTGATCGATCACTGCATCAAGTCCATCCGGAGCCACTACGCACTCTTCTTCTTTGAGGCTCATGCGTTTTAATACTTTCGGAAGTGCAAATTTGGAGAAAATAACTTTCTTTTCTTCTGCTGTGTAATCCGGAAGTTCAATGACCGCAAAGCGGGACATTAACGGAGCACTGATCTGTGCTTTGTCGTTGGCTGTCGCAATCGGATAAACACCGACAGTCGGAACCATACATTCCATATAGTTATCTGTAAATCCAAGGTTATCAAGGAGTGTCAGAAGTACATCCGCCGGATTACCATTTCCCTTGCCATTGGTTGCCTTATCCAGCTCATTGATAATAAATACAAGATTGGACTCGCCTGCCATGGAAAATGCTTCCATAATGATTCCAGGCTTTGCATTGGCATAGACACGGGAACTTCCGGTAAGCTGCTCCGGATCATTAATGGAACTCATATCCAATGTTGTCCACGGAAGTTTCAGGATACGTGCAACTGCATAAGCAATCTGGGATTTGCCGGTTCCTGCCGGACCAACCAGAAGCAGCCCGTATGCCGGAAGTGTATGCGTACGGTTAATCTGAATGATCGTCTCAATGATTCTCTGTTTTACTTTTTCCATTCCATAGAGTTCTTCATCCAGAATACGGCGCGCTTCTACTGGATCAATGGATTCAAAATAGTTATTTTTCCACTGAATATTCATCATAATGGACAGTGCTCTCTGTGCATGTCTGCGTTCTTCCTGCGACACCTCATGAGATTTCGCAACAGCAAGGTTTCTTCTTGCCCAGAGACGGATATTATCCGGCATGGTCCTTCCTGCACAGGTCATAAAATCCGTGATGCTCTGAATACTGGTCAGCTTCATATCATCGCCGTCTTCATCTTCCTCATCTCCATCCGGAAGCTCTGTCGGTGCATTACTTGCCAGAAGACGTTCGATCATAAACTGCAGGAATCCATCTTCTGCTGAAAGTTTTCCGGCTCCCCCAAACGCAGTTTCACGAATCTTATAGATTGCATATCCATCTTCTGTATTCTGTCCAGATAATCGTACACTAATATGGTTTTCGCCCAGCCATTTTACGAGGCTCACAAAACGTGCATCAATTTTGAGAATATCTGCCGGGAAAACACCGTCCTGTTCTTTGAATTCAAAAGAAGATTTCTGGTTTGGATTGGAAAAGACACCACAGGAATGATGCTTCCACTGACGACTTTTATTATCAATGATCAGGATCGGTTTCTCCGGTGACGGTACTTTTTCATTCGACTGGAACGTCGTATAAGTACATTCCGGATCTTTCTTTTCTGTTTTGCTGTTGCTGAAATCAAATACTGGCATAATAAACTGCTGCTCCTCTTTTATTGTTTGTATTGTTGCAATGATTACCATGAATCTGTAATCACTTATCTATCTTTAATTCTGATAAAACTCACCGCTGCACACATTATAGATTCCCCGTGGAGTAACGCGTATCTCTGGAATGACCGGCAGAGCCATAAAGGACAGAGTGATAAATGGCGCCATAGCATCCGGCACACCCATCTCGTGTGCCTTGCGAATCATTCGTTCCAGTTTTCTATGACTGTACTGAAAACCTGCATCACTCATCAGTCCCATTACCGGAAGTTCCAGTGTATCATATACATGATGATCTGCAACCAGTGTATAACCGCCCTGCGTACGGATCAGTTCCTGTACAGCAAGATACATATCTTCATCATTGTCACCAATTACAATGATATTGTGAGAATCATGGGATACACTTGACGCAATTGCGCCCCCCTGAATACCAAATCCATTCACAACACCGACACCTGTTTTTCCAGTTGCTTTGTGCCTTTCAACCACCGCAATCTTCTGATACTGTTCATCTGCGGTGAATACTCCCATTTCATGAAGTATCTGTACATTTTTACGGACAGTTGTAATTTCACCTTCCTGCATTCCGACTACATTGAATATACCATCCGGAGATTCCAGCCGCAAGTCTTCCTTTGAGAATTCTCCAACATGAACTGTATTTTTCAGTTCTGATGGACATTCTTTTACAATGATCTCTCCGTCCTGATCAATTTTTCTGCCCTTATAGTAAACATCCTGGATCGTCATCTTTTCAAGATTATCCACCACAAGCAGATCTGCCTGATATCCAGGTGCAATCGCCCCAAGATGTGTTAATCCATAACATTTTGCAGAATTGATGGTTGCCATACAGATTGCATCTATCGGATTCATTCCGAGTCCGATAGCCTTACGTACATTATGGTCGATATGACCTTCTTTTTCAATATCTTCGATATGTTTATCATCTGTACAGAAGCAGAATCCCTCTCCATTCATCTGATTCTCTACGATTCCATTCACAATTGCTTTCAGATTTCTTGCAGCACTCCCTTCACGAATATGTACGATCATGCCATTTCGACGCTCTTTCATCGCATATGCAAAATCTGAACATTCATGATCTGTAGCAATTCCGGCCATCGCATATGCCTGCAGATCCATATCAGAAAGAAATGGTGCATGTCCATCCCTGACTTTATCACTGAACAGTTCCAGTTTCCGGTGCATGGCTTCATCACCCTTTACAACTGATATGTAGTCCATGACTTCACCCAGTCCGAGAATTCTTTTTTTTGAAAGATAAGGTTCCATATCCTGTGCAGTAAGCGTGCATCCATTATCGTCGATCGCAGTTGCCGGAACACAGGATGGCATCATAACAAAAACATTGGCATCCACGTCTTCTGTCTGATTCAAAATATAATCAATGCCCTTTAATCCGGACACATTGGCCGATTCATGTGGATCTACGATAAACGTTGTCGTTCCATGCCTGGACGCCACTGTTACCAGCTCTGCCGGAGTCACAAGTGTAGATTCCAGATGCAGATGACTGTCTATAAATCCCGGACAGACATACCTGCCGCCCAGATCTGTTTCTTCTTCACCCTGGTAGTTTCCGATTCCAACGATCATTCCATCCTGAATCGCAATATCACCTTCCAGGATCTCTCTGGTAAAAACATTCACAATACGGGCATTTTTCAGTACAAATTCTGCTTTTCTCAGTCCACGGGTTACTTTTGAACATTTCTGATATTTCTGTAACTTCATAAAGCCCACACTCCTTTTTATTACTGCCCTTTACAGCAGTTCTATTTTTACCTTATTCTATTATTATCTGTGAAACTTCCGGCAGAAATTTAATCCAGTTTAATCCCGGAAAGTGCCTGTGCAAACGCATTGTTTACTGGTTCTGCTGCTTCTTTCTGCTGTTTTTTCAGATATTTCTGTACGTCTCTTTTGTTGACACCGGCTCCTTCTTTGGTTCTTCTGGCCTGGAAAGATGACAGTTTCTCTTTATATCCACATACACATACAAATGTTTCTTCTTTGCCTTTGACCAGCATCTCCATTCGCTTGTGACATTTCGGACATCGTGCATTTGTTGTACGTGAAATTGTCTCTCTGTATCCGCATTCACGGTCCTGACACACCAGCAGCTTACTGTTCTTGCCATTTACTGCAAGCATTCGTTTACCACAGTTCGGACAGATCTTATTCGTCAGATTATCATGACGAAAGGTTCCTGTTCCTGTCTTGATCTCAACAACGATCTCCTTGGTATATTCGCGAATTCCATCAAGAAAGACTTTCTGTTTCAGTTTGCCCTTGGATATATCAGACAGTTTCTTTTCCCAGTCTGCTGTCAGTTCCGGCTTCTTAAGCTCTTCCGGTACAAGTTCCAGAAGCTGTTTTGCTTTGGAAGTCAGATAGATTTCATTGCCTCTCTTTTCCATAAGGAAGGTGTGGAAAAGTTTTTCAATAATATCTGCTCTGGTAGCAACTGTGCCAAGTCCACCGGTTTCTCCCAGCGTCTTTGCTGCTTGTGTATCTTTTGAGGACATATATTTCACCGGATTCTCCATTGCCGCCAGAAGCGTTGCCTCAGTAAAATGTGCCGGCGGCTTGGTCTTACCTGTTGTCAGACGAACACTGCCTATCGGAAGCTTCTCTCCCTGTTTCAATACCGGAAGCTTCTGGTCTTTCAGTGTCTGCTCTTCTTCGTCATCGTCCGTGCTTCCGCCTTCGTAAACTTCTTTCCAGCCAGCACTCACAACCGTCTTGCCACTTGCCACAAAACTCTGTCCCGCTGCCTTCCCTTCCATGGAAGTCTGTTCATATTCAAATGGAGAATAAAGAGCACTCAAAAATCTCCGCACAACCATATCATAGATTTTGCGTTCTTCATTTGTCATATGATCCAGCTGCACAAACTGCTCTGTCGGAATGATCGCATGATGGTCACTGACCTTTTTATCATCCACGAAACTTCCGTTTGTATGGATTGGTTTAGTAAGCAGCGCACCGGCAAGTTTTCGATATGGGCCGGTTCCACAGGCTTTCAGTCTCTCTTTGATCGTCGGAACAACATCCTTGCCGATATAACGGGAATCCGTTCTCGGATACGTAAGTACCTTATGATTCTCATATAATCTCTGCATGATATTGAGTGTTTCTTTTGCGGAAAATCCATATTTCTGGTTTGCTTCCCGCTGCAGAGTCGTCAGATCATAAAGTCCGGGAGCCATTGTTTTCTTAGGCTTTCTATCCACAGATACAAGTTCCAGATCCGTATTGGAAATCTTCTTCTGGATCTCCTCCGCACGCTCTTTCTGAAAAGTTCGATAGCTTCCGTTCTTCGCATCTTTCCAGGTCCACTGTATTCCACCAGCCTGCAAAGTTACTCCAAAGTAATCCTCTGGTTTAAACTTACGTATTTCTTCTTCTCTTCTCGCAATGATTGCAAGTGTCGGTGTCTGTACACGCCCGCAGGAAAGCTGTGCATTATGTTTACAGGTCAGCGCTCTTGTTCCATTGATTCCAACCAGCCAGTCTGCCTCTGCTCTGGCAACTGCCGCACGATAAAGATTATCATAATCTCTGCCGTCTTTCAGATTGTGAAATCCGTCACGAATTGCTTTATCGGTTACTGAAGATATCCACAGACGGCGAATTGGTTTGTGACATCCGGACTTATCCAGAATCCAGCGGGCAACCAGTTCTCCCTCTCTTCCGGCATCGGTTGCAATGATGATATCACCGATATCTTTTCGGAACAGCTGTGTCTTCACTGCCTGATATTGTTTTGAAGTCTGTCGGATAACGACAAGTTTCATTTTATCCGGCATCATCGGCAGAGTTTCCATATCCCATTTCATATATTTCTTATCATATTCTTCCGGATCTGCAAGTGTCACAAGATGTCCCAGGGCCCATGTTACAACATATTCTTTGCCCTCAAGGATTCCGTTACCCTTCTGGGTACAATGGAGTACTCTTGCAATATCCCTTGCTACAGATGGCTTCTCTGCTATTACCAATGACTTCATACTTCTGCCTCTTTCTCAGGTTATTATCCGTTGCTGTCTGTTTTCCCAGCAAGCTTTCAGTTAAATCTGCTTTGATGTGAGTATATCATATCCCAACAAAAAAAGGAAGGTATGTCACCTTCCAATCTTATATCCTACGCCACGCACTGTTTCAATCAGATCTCCGGCGCTTCCCAGCTTCTGCCTGAGTGTCCGGATATGTACATCCACAGTTCTGCTTTCACCATCAAATTCATATCCCCATATCTGATTCAGAAGCTGTGTTCTTGATAAAACCATTCCGCTGTTTTTCAGAAGCAGCACCAGCATCTCATACTCCTTCAATGTCAGATTAACAGGTTCCTGATCCACCGTCACTATATGTCTTCCCGGACACAGATACAGGTTTTCCAGATGATATTCTTCTGCGCCTTTATCCTCTGCCCGACGAAGCCGTGCCTTGATACGTGAGATCAGCTCCATCATACGAAACGGCTTCGGGATATAATCATCTGCACCGCTGTCCAGTCCCATGACCACATCATATTCTGTGCCTTTGGCCGTCAGCATGATTACCGGAATCTTGCGTGTGTCCGGTCTGGTACGCAGTTTTCGTAAAATCGATATTCCGTCTTCTTCAGGAAGCATGATATCCAGAAGGATCAATGCCGGCACTTCTTTCTCCAGTTCTTTCCAGAACAGGGACGGTCGTTCAAATCCTTTTGCATCCATTCCCTGACTCTTTAATGTATATACTACAAGTTCACGAATACTCTCATCGTCTTCTACAAGATAGATCATTTATTTCCTCCTGCCTGTCTGTTTCTTCACAAACAGGTTCTTTTTTATCTTTTTGCAAAGTATAAAAAATGAACGTTAAATTTCCGGCCTGCACAGTGTTAAATGTTTGTAAATTTCTGTCGAACATGCTATGATAAACGAGAACATAAGGGAGGAACTCATGTACTATTTTATTATAAATCCCAACTCCCGTTCCGGCAAAGGTGCTCTGATCTGGAGGGATCTGGAGAACATTCTGCGTGAACGGAATATTAAATACCAAACTTTTTTTACAGAATATAAAGGACATGCTGTTAAGCTTTCTGCTTCCATTACTGCCTCGATTCCGGAAGATAGTCAAATCAAGCTGATTGCCGTTGGCGGTGATGGTACGATACAGGAAGTCCTGAGCGGAGTAAAAGATATTTCCCGTGTCATTTTCGGCTACATTCCCACCGGATCCGGAAACGATTTCTGCCGCAGTATGAAACTTCCACAGGATCCTATGAAGGCACTCGAACTGATTCTTTCCGATAAACGTCCACATCTGATGGACGTTCCTCATATTTCCTGTGGTTCCAGCAGCAGTCGTTTCGCGATCAGCTGTGGAATCGGTTTTGACGCAGCGGTATGCCATGAAGTTGGCGTCACTCCTATGAAAAAAGTCCTGAACAAAATCGGCCTCGGCAAACTGGTCTATCTCTTTGTCGCATTGAAACAGTTGCTTTTCCTGAAGCCATCTTCTATGACACTGCTCATGGATGACAATAAAAAAGAAGAGTTTTCCAAAGTATATTTTACTGCCATCATGAATCAGAAATACGAAGGCGGTGGATTCAAATTCTGTCCCGATGCCAGTCCTTCCGACGGCTATCTGGATGTGATCGTTGTAGACAGTTTGAGCAAACCCAAAGTAATATGTTGTCTTCCTACTGCTTTCTTCGGAAAACATACACATTTCAATGGTATCCACATTTTTCGCTGTAAAAAAATTGATATCCACAGTGAAGCCAGACTGGCCGTACATAAAGACGGAGAATCCGCTGGTCTTTTGCATGATTTTTCTGTATGTATGGAACCGAAACAAATCAATATGATCTCATAGAAGTAATTTCTGCAACGCAAAAAACTTCCCCATAAAGGGGAAGTTTTTTAGTTGAATCCATAGAATTTCTGACATACTTTGTAAGCAGCTACAAACATTTTGCGTCCACCTCTGCCCGGAAGATTGGCTGCACGTCCCAGAATACTGTAACGCAGTTTATGATACAGCCAGAGATCCTGTTCACGAATATACTCCAGCATTTCTTTTTTCTTATCCAGTGCTTCCTGAGTACCTGCACGTACCAGCATGATCGAGGACACGGTCGTAATGATATCCAGATAGCTGAGCATATATTTCTTAAGATGTTTACTGTCAAACTGACAATTATGGAATGCGTCCGCCATCAATTTATTGACACGGATCTGCTGGTCAATTCTCTTAATCATCACCTTTTCATTGACAGACTGATCATCTCTTCCGATAAAATAACGATAAAAATTGACATCCAGATAATACATGTTCTTCACAAACGGAAGCGGCTCAAATGCAAACAGGTTATCCACATAGAATGTATGCTTCGGCAGTTCCAATCCACATTCGTGAAGCAGTTTTGTACGATAAATAATAGAATGCATCAACAGATATTTACCTTTTGACATATGCACACTGTCCCATCCGAAAATTTCATTCACCGGAAGACAATGTCTGTACTGCATGACTTTTTTTTTGGAAGCACCCTGTTTTTCATATACAAAATTGCTGATCAGCATATCCAGTGTTTTGGGTCCTCTTGTCAATTCTTCAAGTGTTTTTAAGATTTGTTTATATGCCTCTTCATTTACCCAGTCATCACTGTCAACAACTTTGAAATAAAGGCCTGTCGCATTACGGATTCCGGCATTTACTGCTTCACCATGACCACCGTTTTCCTGATGAATAGCTTTTATGATCGTCGGATATTTTTCGGCATAAGCATCCGCAATCTCAGCAGTTCGGTCAGAAGAACCATCATTGACCACAAGGATCTCCACTTCTTCTCCACCTTTTAACAAAGATTCGATACATTTCTCCATATATGCTTCTGAATTATAACACGGAATTGCTATACTCAACAATTTCATTTTCCAGATTCCTCCTTCATGTATTTTACATAAGCTCTGAATGCAGACGGAATCGCGTACTGCTTTTCAGACTGTTTTTTCTCAGCAAAAATAAATGGCAATCCTCTGTCTGTGTCCAGAGCTGCCACCCGAATCAGATATCCGGTCATCCTCCATTCAATATGCGAAAAAATATGCTTCGCATCCGGAAGTTTCTCAATATAGAGCGGTTCCAGCTGCATATTTTTTACCTTATCCAGCACTTCCTCCCGTGTAAGATGGCCCAGGAGATTCGGAAGCTCATATAATCCGGCAAGAAGACCTTTTTCCGGTCGTTTCTGTATAGCAGTTTTCTCTCCGTCCTGAATCACAAGCACTGTCCTGTTTTGCAGAATACGCTCCTTCTTCGGTGCTTTGACCGGCAGCTCCTCTACTGTTCCGTGTCTGTATGCAAGACAGTACTCCGACACCGGACATGCTTCACAGCGTGCTGGTCCATTCGGCACACAAACCACTGCCCCAAGTTCCATCAGTGCCTGATTAAAATCTCCTGGTATCTCTTCCGGCATTATCCCCAAAAGGTTTTCTTCAATCTGCCGACGTACTGACTGTTTCATAATATCCTGTCTGTCCTCTGTAATTCTGGATATCACACGAAGAACATTTCCATCTACCGCCGGTACTGGAATCTGATAAGCAATGGATGCGATCGCACCTGCTGTGTAATTCCCGATTCCTTTTAGACTCAGCAGTTCTTCGTAAGAAGCCGGAAGTACTCCCTCGTATTCACAAACTACCGTCCGGGCTGCCGTCTGCATATTGCGGACGCGATTATAATATCCCAGACCTTCCCAGAGCTTCATCAGCTTCTCTTCCGGGCATTCTGCCAAAGCCTGGACATCTGGAAGCTCTCCGATAAAACGCTGAAAATAAGGCTTCACGGCCTCAACTCTTGTCTGCTGAAGCATAATCTCCGATACCCACGTATAGTAGGCATTGTTCTGATCTCTCCAGGGAAGAATCCGTTTATTCTGTCTGTACCAGTCTGTAAGAGGTTGTACGATTTCATTCAGCATGCTTCTGTCTTTTATCTGATCATTTTTCATCTTTTACCCTCAGTATGTTTTAGTATAACATAATTTCAGCCAAATGCCAGTTGATTTTTTTTATTTTACCGGATAGAATGTTATTACTTGGGATTATACCTGTAAATAATTATCTCCCATTACTAAAATTAATATTATTTTTGATACGAAAGGACTCTATTATGGACAGTATTATTTTTGATGTTGATGGAACTCTGTGGGATTCAACAGAAAGTGTTGCTCAGTCCTGGACCGCATATCTGCAGGAAAAAGAACATATGGATATTACCCTGACATCAGCCCGTCTGATGACACTTTTTGGGCAGACTCTGTCTGATATCGCACGCCAGATTTTCCCTGACTGTTCAGAAGCAGAACAGCTTCGCCTTATTGATGGATGCTGCCAAGCCGAACATGAAGCTCTCTTAAAAAAATGTGCCCCACTTTATGAGGATCTTGAAAAAATGCTGCAGATCATGTATAAGAAATGTCCACTCTATATTGTCAGTAACAGTCAGCGTGGCTATATTGAAGTTTTTCTTCAGACATCAGGTCTTGAAAAATATTTCAAAGGTCATCTTTGTAATGGAGATACCGGTCTGGACAAAGGCTCCAATATCCGTAAACTTGCAGACACATATGATCTGAAATCCCCCGTATATGTCGGTGATACGTTTGGCGATTACCAGGCATGCCAGAAAGCAAATGTTCCTTTTATCTTTGCTGAATACGGATTCGGAGAAGTTCCAAAACCGGATGCACGCATCTGCAAACCAATGGATCTTGTCAATATTTCTTTATAAATTCTCTCAAACAAAACAGGCACGGAAGATTTTTATCTCCCATGCCTTGTTTTATCTTTGTATTTATTTCTTGATGCATTTCTTTTTCAGGTATACCACAAATCCTACAAGAATCGCAAGAATTGCAAGAATATAAATAAACTTTGCAGTAAGACTTGTTGTGTAAGAATCTATAAATGTCACGATACCAAACAGAATCAATGTCACTCCGGATCCCTTAGTCATTTTTTTCTCATCATACTTTTCTTTGCGAAGTTTTGTGTTTCCACCCTTCAGAAAAATATCGCCATGTCCTGTCAGAAGCATGATTCCAACGATCAATGCTATTCCCGCAAGGATAAAATCAAATGATCTGTCCATTTTTTATCTCCTGTAATTATATATTAGTAAAAGCATACGATTGGCACACCATACTGTATGATATCATACAGAACCGCTGCATTATCCGGTGGAAGATTGATACATCCGTGAGATCCGTCCGTAAGATAAATATCGCCACCGAATTCATCTCTCCATGACGCATCATGGAACCCAATACCTCCATCAAATGGCATCCAGTACTGTACCTCTGATTCATATTCATAAGTTCCGTCTGCTTTCATGGTTCCTCTCAGTACATCCGGACTTTTCTTATAGTACAATGTAAAGATACCTGCATGTGTCTGACGATCAGCATAACTCATATTTCCAGATACAAAATCTGACTCAAAGATATCGGAACCATTTTGATAATAATACATATGCTGTTCACTTAAATCTACTTCTATATAAGTATCACCCAGATCATTCACTCCGTAAGAATTGGCCGTCTGTGAATAAACAGGCTCTCTGGTCGTCTGTGTACCAGACTGAATTTCCTTGCTCAGCTGAGCAGCCTCGGCAGCCTGATCGATTTTCCAGCCATATACAGAACTGGAAACATAAACGATTCTGCCACTTGTGGTCTGGAACTCACGTTCCGTACCAACCGTATCATAAGTAGCTGCAAGTTGTGCAACATAATCTGATACATGCTGCTGGAAGGAATTATCATCCCAGATCAGCTGACCTTTCTCATCAAACTGCAGCCAGTCTTTGATCGTGTCGCCATTCAGAGTTGTTGTCTGACTGCCAAATGTATAGGTAATACTTGCTTTTGTATAATTATTACATGCTTCCAGTGCAGACTGCAGTGCCGGATCATCCTGTGTAACCTCTGCATTCACATATGCCTCCGGTGTATCACTGAAATTTACCGAAGTCTGACCTGCATCTACAGCAGCATTCAGTACTTTATATGCTTCTTTGATATTCAGTTTACTTCCCACTGTTTCCGGTACGATCACAAACTGTCCGTTCTGATATGCAACATATGCATTTTCCGGTTCTGTCTGATTCTCTGCCTGAGCACAGCTGAGAGTCTTAAGCTGTTCTTGCAACTGTGTTCTGTTATACCCTGTATTCTCGGATACAGTATAACTTTTCTGTTCATAGAGTCCTTTGATCCATTCATATGGCTTCTGCTGTTTCAGAAGCTTCAGAACTTCTCCTGTAGAAAGGTACTGATAACTGATATCCGCTCCGGAAATCGTCTGTGGTACCTGATCTCTGGCTGAAACTTCAATGGTATAATTCTCAAACTTTTGTTTGAAAAGATTTTCTACCTCTGCTGCCGTCATCTGAGAACAGTTCACACCATTGATCCACGTACCTTCAAAGAATCTGTCCGCAAAATAATAACTCGCAGCCGCATAAGCACTCCCGCCAAGAACTACGATCATCAACATAATAAGGCCAAAAATCCGCGCCCCTTTGTGTTTCTTCGCAGGTTTAGAATTCTGATACTCTGGTTTTGCTGATCTGTTCTTTTGCGTATTTGTTTTTCTGGATTTTTTCTTCCTGGAAGTTGACTGATCCGGCATTTCCATATCATCTACCGGAACATATACAACCGGACCTGGTCTGGCAGATTTGCGATGATGTCTTACCGGCTGTGGATCTGGTTCTTCCTCTGCAGAATCATCATAATCTCCAAGGTCATCCATCTCATCTTCGTCCGTTTCCGGTGGAGCTATGATTTTATCCATGGTTGCATTGATTTCTTCTTCAATGCCTGTATTCTCATCCGACACTCCAGAAGTGTCTTCCTGAAGTCCGTCCTTCATTTCTTTGTTGCTCATTTAATATACTCCCTGAATATAAACAATTGAATACAACCATCTATTTATCCTGTTTTTTCCTGTAACGTTTCCATTATAACATACTTCTGTATTTTTGCACCTTAATTTATTGCTTTTTTATATTCTTTTTCCGAGGGTTGGAGCATTATAGTAACAAACCCCTGAATCTTAAGACTCAGAGGTTTGTTCAAAGTTCTGTTTATTTTAGATATTGTGATTATTTCTCAACCAGAAGACTTTCTCCTGTCATTTCTGCAGGCTGTTCCATTCCCATCAGCTGAATCAGAGTCGGGATGATATCTGCGAGGCATCCGTTCTCTCTCAGAGTGTATTTCGGATCAGCGTTTACAAGAATGAACGGAACCGGATTCGTTGTATGAGCAGTCCATGGCTCTCCTGTCTCATAATCAATCAGCTGCTCTGCATTTCCGTGGTCAGCACAGATAAACATCTGTCCGTCAACTTCTTTGAGAGCTTCTACTGCTCTTCCCACACATCCATCAACTGTTTCGATTGCTTTGACAGCTGCTGCCTGTACACCAGTATGACCTACCATATCCGGGTTTGCAAAATTGATAATGATCACATCATATTTATCAGATTTGATTGCATCCACCAGCTTGTCACAAACTTCCGGTGCACTCATCTCCGGCTGAAGGTCATAAGTTGCAACCTTCGGAGATTTAACGAGGATTCTGTCTTCTCCTTTGTTTGGTTCTTCTACTCCACCGTTAAAGAAGAAAGTAACATGTGCATATTTCTCTGTCTCAGCAATACGAACCTGTGTCATATCATGAGCCGCAAGATATTCACCAAATGTATTCTTAAGAAGTACTTTGTGGAACGCAACCTGTTTGTTCTGAATTGTTTCATCATAATCTGTAAAGCAGACATAAGTAAGATTCAGTTTCTTAGCTCTTTCGAAGCCTTTGAATTCATCATCACAGAATGCTCTTGTGATCTCACGTGCACGGTCTGGACGGAAGTTAAAGAATACTACAGAATCTTTGTCCTGGATCTTTGCAACCGGCTGTCCGTCTTTCTCAATAACTGTCGGAAGGACGAATTCATCTGTCTTATCATTATCATAGGAAGCCTGAACTGCTGCTGCAGCGTCTGTACCTTTGACACCTTCACCTTCTGTCAGGGCTTTGTATGCAAGTTCTACACGATCCCAGCGATTATCTCTGTCCATTGCATAGTAACGTCCGGAAACAACACCGATCTGTCCAACACCGATTTCTTTCATCTTGGCTTCCAGCTGTTCAATGAATTCTTTTCCTGATGCCGGCGGTGTATCACGTCCGTCAAGGAAGCAGTGTACATAAACTTTCTTAAGTCCTTCTCTCTTTGCCATCTCAAGCAGTGCATAGAGATGTGTATTGTGGCTGTGTACACCACCATCAGAAAGAAGTCCCATAAAATGAATAGCAGAATCATTTTCTTTTGCATTTTTCATTGCTGCAAGAAGTGCTTCATTCTTGAAGAAATCTCCATCGTTGATTTCTTTTGTGATTCTGGTAAGCTCCTGATATACGATACGGCCTGCTCCCATATTCATATGTCCTACCTCAGAGTTACCCATCTGTCCATCCGGAAGACCTACTGCCAGTCCACTGGCGTTTCCTTTTACAAATGGATATTCTGCCATTAATTTATCCATAACAGGGATTTTTGCTTCATAAATTGCATTTCCCTCATGTCTGTCATTCAGTCCATAACCATCCAGGATCATTAAAACGGTTGGTTTCTTACTCATAATATTCTCCTTTTATTGTATATTTGTTCTGCATTTTAGCGCAGTATTACTGGTATCTTTTCCTATTATATAGTACCAAAAATTTAGAATTTTTCAAGGATTTTATCAGAAAAGCTTAACGGAAGTACGGATAGTTTGTCTTTCGTATCTGCCTGGAGCTGTTCAAGCCAGCCTCCGCAGATTGCTGTCAGAAGTTCCATCATCATTCCGCGGGATTCCGGAGCAAATTTTTCCACACGTTTCACCATCGCAGCCAGACTTTTCAGTCCTCCGGACTGTACTTCACTCAGATTCTCGTAACCGGATGCCTGTAATGTTGCAAAAAGATCTTCAATCAGAAGTCTCTTCTGTTCCGTATCCATACCATCGATCCATTTGTGCAGGATTTCAATAAATCGGAGTGCCGTTTTGTTCAGACTGTCTCGCCGTACCAGCGCCGGTCCCTGCACCTCCCAGGAAAATGCATCATGCTGGAGAAGTCCCTTACTGGAACTTGCAACAATAACCGGTTCTTTTTCATGCTCCAGAAGCGTCCCTATAATAGAATACTCCGGAATAATGCGAATAATCTTCGGCATCATTTCTTTCGTTTCCGGCAGCTCTTGAAATTCTCTGGAAAATCCGGGTCCGTCATTAGAATAGATTTCAAGTATCTTTTCATGAGCACTTTTGCACATCACCGAGCCATAAATCGCAAGGTTTCCACCTTTGGAATGTCCTCCGACTCTGAGCATTCCATCTGTATGTTCCGAGATTTTCTGCAAATACTCTATGGCTCTTTTTTGTGCCGGAACTACACCTGTGCTGAGATTAAAATCTTCTTTCCATCCTATGATCGTATCATCCGTTCCGCGAAAAGAGACATAGGAAGTGCCGTCCTCCAGAACAATTTCCATTGCAGCAAACTGCTGCTCAGCTTCCGTTACAATATCATTCACATAATTTCTTACCACACATTTTCCAAATCTGACAGACTTCGCCATTTCCATCATCATAAACGGAGCCAGGCGGATAAAAGATTTATCCGCCTCCAGTTCTTTCATCGTATGAAGTTTCATAAATTCTTTCGTCAGCTTTTTCAGTCCGATTCCCTTCTGTTTTGTCACTGCCGAAATTCCATCCAGATTCACATATGAAAAACATGCAAGAATCAAATTGTCCACTTCGTTAAACTGCGACTGTTCAAAGGAAAGATCCCCTCTCCAACTGATGTAATCCATAATATTTCCCATAAGCAACTCCTTTTGTGAAATTTTATACTCCGTCCACAAAGCAACTTAAGGTATCTCTGATCTATACGATCTTATTCTCCATATACACGAAGCATGCTGCTTACTTTACGTACTGAGCTTCTTCCACTCAGTTCTTCCATTGCCGTACGGAAATCGCCTTCGCGAACTTTGGCTGTGATAACAACAACTTCGGCACTTTCTTCTGCACGGGAAGCTTTCTGAATGATCTGTGCTACGCTAACTCCATATTTTGCAAAGACCGCAGTCATTTCAGCAAGTACCCCACAACGATCCTCTACGATCAATCTCATAAAATAACGATTATAAGTATCTGCCATCTTCTTTACCGGAAGTTCTTTATAACAGGTACATCCGATTCTTGCACAGCAGTTTGCCTTAATATTTCTTGCAATATCAAAAAGATCTCCTACAACAGCGCTTGCTGTCGGAAGCTCACCTGCGCCACGACCATAGAACATGGCATTTTCTACTGCATCACCATTGACAAATACAGCATTATAAGAATCATTTACAGATGCAAGCGGATGACCGCTTGGAATCAGCATTGGGCAAACATATGCTTCAATTCCCTCTACTGTATTCTTTGCAACTCCAAGAAGTTTTATGTCACATCCCATTTCTTTGGCATATTTGATATCTTTTGCTGTAATCTTGGTAATTCCTTCAATATAAACGTCATCAAAAACAACTCTGGAATTAAATGCTACAGACGCGAGAATTGCCACTTTTCTTCCTGCATCCAGTCCTTCAATATCTGCTGTCGGATCGGCTTCTGCATAGCCAAGTTCTGTTGCAAGTGCCAGTGCATCTTTAAATTCCATTCCATCCTGGGTCATCTTTGTAAGAATAAAGTTTGTTGTACCATTGACAATACCCATAACTTCTGCCATATGATTACCGGCAAGACATTCTTTCAATGGACGAATGATCGGAATTCCACCTGCTACAGCTGCTTCAAACAAAAAATCCACATGATGTGCTTCTGCTGCATCAAGAAGTTCTTTACCATGTACCGCAATCAGATCTTTATTTGCCGTTACGACATGTTTTCCTGCATTTATTGCTGCCAGTATGTAGCTTCTTGCCGGTTCAATTCCACCGATCAACTCGATCACAATATCAATTTCCGGATCATTTACGATTTCATCCCAATTGTTGGTCAGAACGGCCGGATCTTCAACCTTTGCAGCAGCTTTTTCCAGATTACGTACCAGGATCTTCTTGATTTCGATCTGACTTCCAAGCTTCGGAATCATGTCTTCTTTCTGCTTCTGTAATACCTTATATACACCTGTTCCTACTGTACCAAAGCCCAGAAGGGCAGCACGAATGACTTTTTTATCCATTTTTTCATCTGTTTTCCTCTTGTAGTCTCTCCCACGCAGTCAGGATATTTTCTTTTTCCCGTGCAGCCCATTGAATATCATAATCAATTGCCTTTAACTTATTTTTTTCCTGAATTGCGTATTCATCCATATCATTTCGAACTGTTCTGCGGAAAAATTTTTCTTCCACAAGTCTTTGTACATCAGTACTTACCGTAAACTCCAAAAAAGCTTTTGCGTTCTCCGGATGCCTGCATCCTTTTACAATCGCAGTTGCATCCGGAATCGCACTGGTTCCGTCCTGCGGATAAATTACAGTAATGTCCTCTCCTTCCAGGATTTTCTGCCTGGCCATGCCTTCACTGGTGATTCCCACCAGCCTCGTTCCTGCGTTTACTTCCTCCAATACTTCCCCGGATGATGCAGAAACATTGCCATCCAAGGTATCACAGAAGTTGCGCAAAATCGTCTCCTCATCTTCACCCAGTACTTGCAGCATAGTGCAAAGTGCTGTATAACTGCTTCCCGACTTTGTTGGATCCGCAAATGCAATTTTCCCTTCCCAACGATCTGTCTGAAGTTCTGCCCAGGTCTTAGGCGCAGCTACAGGATAAACCAGCTTATTATTATAGATAAAAACAGTCGGTAATACAGAAAAAGGAGTGTAGACATCTTCCTCTGCGCGATATTGCTCCTGAATCCGTTCCGCCTCACTGACCGTGTATGGCTGAAAATAATCTCTGCATTCTTCAAAGCTTTCAATTCCACCGCCAAACATAACATCAAACGTCCCCGGCTCGTCTTGCTGTAATTCATCAAAAAGTGCTATCGTATCTCCTGCCTTTAATTCCGAGAACTGTTTTGTTCCGGTCTTTTCTCCGGTTA
>ENA-ORSM01001152-ORSM01001152.1-human-gut-metagenome-genome-assembly--contig:-NODE-1152-length-21539-cov-24.436045_pt1 | contig 21539 bp, 21 predicted proteins | sample MGYA00241903_ERZ509170 | MGnify/ENA primary metagenome ERZ509170 (study PRJEB26280, sample SAMEA2338784) | human gut metagenome | biome: human gut; feature: human-associated habitat; material: faeces...
TAAATAGGGAAAATAAGGGAAAGAATACCCTTTTATACCAATTATGGCGGGAAAGTAGGGATAAAAATATCGCTTTATCACATTTGTCACAGGAAAATAAGGGGCAAAGGGGAAAAACTTCCTTTTATCCGCTCCATTAGTAGGGATAATATCAATTACTATAGAACCCGCACATCTTTGGGTTGAATTGATGTAACAATAAATCATAGAACGATAAAATGAATAAACGACATTATGAACATACGTTACCCAATATACGAGGGAGTTTATCGAATACTTACGGCGGTTTTATGCTTGGAGGTATCATTCTGGGCCTTATCCAGCAATGGGACAATATCATCGACAAGGAGAACAGGGGCACGCGAAAGGAAGGATTTGTCGCACTGGGCTGGTATGTCGGCTTTGCATTGCTGGCCGCAGTCGTGGTGTCCGCCGTAAAGAGTGCCATTTCCGGTATCAGCCTGTCGATATGAGATACAGGATCAGAAAAGGACTGGAGAGCCCCTGCATGATACGGGGGCTTCTTTCCGGGGACTACTGGATATTCGTCGGCTGTTGTTCCGCCGCTTTCGTCCTGTTCTTCCTCGGCATCCGTGCGGGGATATCCGCAGGCAACTGGAACCTGCCGGTCCTGGTGCTCGTCATCTCGCTGCCCACCCTGCCGCTGCTTCTATACAAGCTGAAAAGAAAGGCACGGCCCCAAAAGTTCAAGGAGACGGGAAAAGAGATAAACATCAGTAATCTGGACATAAACAGGGTATTAACAAAAAAGGAGCATAATGAAATCAGAAGAGGCATACAGCATACTTGACATTGTCAGTGAATCGGAGGGACAGGGCGTCGTCCTGACCCGCAGCGGCAGCATATGCGTTTCTTTCGAACTCCGGGAACCGGAATGCTATTCCCTGACTCCGGAGGATATCGACAGGAGGGACGGCATGTTCCGGGAAGCCTTCAAGTTTCTCCCGGACGGCACATATGTGCACAAACAGGATGTGTTCCTCAAGGAAAGGTACTGTCCGGACATTGCCGGCGGTTCTTTCCTTGACCGGGCCGATGCGCGGCATTTCCGGGGACGACTGTATGTCAGCCATACCTGCGTCATGCACTTTGTACTTTCCGGACTCAAAAGTCTTGAGAAGGCCTACATATCCTCACCCCTGTCCTATAAGGAGAACCTCCATAAGGAGGACCTCGCCAGGCTCGATGAATTCCTCGAGGGAGTTGACAACGCCGTCGGCATCATCCGGAGCATGCGTGATACGGAGATAGCCCCGATGTCAGGGCAGGAAATGCGGGACTTCACGGCCGGATACACCACCCTGTTCGACGCCCCGGGGGCGGTTGTGGACATACATGCCGACACGGAACTCCGCACAGGAAAGAAACGGGCACGCTGCTTCGCCGTCTGCGATGAGATCTTTCTCCCTGACGGCAGCCTGGATTCCTGTGTACGGGACGACTCCCTTCCTCCCGCCGGCTCCCTGCTGTACCATCCGATGCTGGAGCAGCTTGGGATGTACCTGCCGTACAACCACATCGTGAACCAGGTGGTTTTCTTTGAGGGGAACGGACGGCTGCGCGAACGGATCGCCCGCAATATCGACATTTATGGAAGCAATTCCGGCATGAGCAGGTCCATCAAGGTACAGTACCAGAAACTGGACGAGCTCCAGCAGGAAATCCTTGAGGAGAACGAGACACTGGTACGCAGCTTCTTCTCGGTCTGTGTGTTCGACGAGTCGGAGGCCGAACTGGAGAAGGCCGACAAAAAGATCAGGGAGACGCTCAACCTGGCCCGTCTCGGGTATTATATTCCCGGATATGAGAACCTGGCTGCGGTGCATTTCGCCTGCGTCCCCGGCCAGATCCACCTGATGCCGCGGAAATACCTGTTCCTGACCACCCTGCCCATAGCATTGTGCTTCTTTCTCCAGTGCGGCAGTTTCAGGAATGACAGCGAGGGTATCTATGTGCATGACAGGATGTACCAGGTCCCTCTGAGAAAGGACATCTGGGATGCGGGCAAGAAGAGGGTCAACGCCCGTAACGGGATGGTCATAGCCGGAACCGGCGGCGGCAAGTCCGCCTTTACCCTGAACCTCACCCAGCAGCTCATCGAGCAGGACTATACGGTCGTGGTGGTCGAGTTCGGAAAGAGCTTCAGCCAGCTCTGCAGGCTCTATCCGGACATCTCCCTGCACGTGGACTACGACGGCAGGACGGCGCTGGGCATCAACCCCTTCGACCTGCAGGGGGAGGAACTGGACAACGGAAGCATCGAGATGCTCTCGGGAGTCGTGCAGAAATACTGGAGGCACATGTTCACAAAGGACGAGTCGGAGAAGGAGGTGGCCCTCACCCGTTTCATCCAGGATTATTACGAGAATGTCCGTGAAGGGCACAATTTCGAGAGTTTCTACAACCACGTGACGGAACATTACCCCGAGATTCTGGCAAGGAAGCACATCCCCAAAGATTATTTCTCCCTGGAGTCCTTCAGCCTGAACTGCGGCGAGTTCCTGCCCGGCAGACGCTACGAGAACGTATGCAAGGATACGGGAACGGACTTCTCGGGAAAGAAGTTCATCGTGTTCGAACTGACGCAGATCAAGCAGGACAGGTTTCTGAGCAACCTCGTGATGGGCATGATATTCACCGTCATACAGAAGAAGCTGCTCAGTGACCGGAGGAAACGGGGCGTCCTGATCTTTGACGAGTACGGCGAGACCGCGCAGATGGTCGATACGGCCACGGGAACCGGGATACACAGCTCCGTGGCCTTCTGCTATCAGAAGATCAGGAAGGAGAACGGGGCGGTGTACACCATCATCCAGAATCCCGACCAGCTGCCGGAGAACGAGCACACAAAGAACATCATAGCCAATACGGACATGCTGTTCGTGCTCCCCACCAAGGAGGTCATCTACCAGTCCGTCATAGACAGGTTCAGGCTGACCCATCCCGGACAGATAGCCCTGATGAAGTCCATGAGGAACAATTTTTCGGGACAACGGCCCTATTCGGAGTGTTTCATGCGGCTGGGGGAACATTACGCCACCGTCACCCGCCTGGAGTTCTCAAGGGAGAAATTCCTTGCGTTCCAGACGGAGGGGGAGATATGGTCGGACCTTGAGGAGAAGAACCGGAGGATGTCCATGGAGGACGCCATAGAGGAATATATAAGGGAACATCAATAAGAAACAACAAAAACAAGAACAAATGAAGAAATTACTTTTATCCATGCTCGTGCTGATGACGGCGGCAACCGCATCCGCACAATGGGCGGTGGCGGACGCGCCCAACCTTGCACAGAACGTCAAGAACTTCTCGGAACTGCAGAAACAGGTGGGCTACCTGAAGGAGCAGAAAGACCGGCTGGACGAGACACTGGACATGATGCGCAAGGTCAACTCCGTCATCTCCAGCTGTGAGACCGCCAAATCAATCATAGAGAGACAGGGAAGGCTGTCAGAGAAGTGCATAGACCTGGTAACGAACAAAAAACTGGGCACGTCAACCCTGCAGACGCTCACATCCAGCCTTGACCTGGTCATGCTCAACAACACACGGCTCATCAGCCTGTCAAGGACCATACTCTCCACAAGCGTGAAGATGAACGACTCCGAGCGGCTGGCCGTCCTGCAGGAGATAGAGAGACAGACCATCGAGCAGGAAAGGAAGGTCTCAAAGGTATCCCGGATCATATCCCAGTATGAAAGACTGAAGAGAAACCTGAGATAGACATGGAAGAGGCATACAGCAATCTGAACAACGCATACCTGCAGATCAAGGGGATGATAGTGGTGGAGGGATTCTATGCCCTTGTTGCCGGATTTGTGATTACCACCTTTGTATTCAAGCTTGCGGGTATCATCAAGGAGATGGTTCACGAAGGCAAGGGATTCAATGCAAAACAGTTTTATGAGCTGGGCAGGGAGTACATCCTCTGCATAGCCCTCATCTGCATCATGCCCGTGTTGCTGGACACGCTTGAGACCGTACTTGCATACGCCGCGGACAGGCTGATGGAGTCGCTCGCCGCCGGAGGGGTCTACAATCCGGACAATATCTGGAAGAAGCCGATCGAGCAGGCCTTCGACGACCTGATGAACAGTGACATCATCGACATAGCGGTCAACGGGCTGGACACGACCTTCAACTCCCTGCTGGCGGGAGCGGTGGGCAGCTTCGGGGGAGTCGCATACGACTACCTCATGCTGGTGTTCCTGTGCACGCGCTATCTCATCCTTATACTGCTCGAGGTCATATCGCCCCTGGCGATAGCCTGCCTGTACAACAGCGACACCCGCAGTTCCTTCTACACATGGGCCAGACAGATGGTCGGGTGCTACATGCTGTATCCGGGATTTGTCATCGCCAGCGTGTTTTCTGATCTGATTGTAGTGAACTATGTACAGCAGCGCCCCTGGTCGATAACGCTCATGGTGATATTTTCCTTCCTGCTGAAACTGGCGATGCTCGCCACGGTGAAAGCAACGGTTAACAAATGGTTATAGCTGATATGATGGACATAAAGAACATACTTAAAGATTTCTCCCGCCTGGCGGAAGCCAGAAAGAACCATACGTTCCGCACCAGGCTGGTATTCATATTCTGTGCCGCCACAATAGCGATGGTGCTGTTTTTCAGCTACAGGGTGGTGAACAGCGCGATGGACAAGATCCTGGTCGTCAATGAAGGCGGGGAACTGCTCCGCTTCAAGGCCATGCAGCAGGATCTGCTGTATGAATCCCTTTTAAAGAACCATTGCTACCATACGGCCTATTATCTGAACAGTTTCGACAGGCTCTCCCTGCAGGAGAACCGGGCACGCGCCCTGTTCCTGGTCAACAAGCCGGACGCGAACACCATATTCGCCAAATACCAGGCTGACAGGGGGTACGGCGACGCCCTGGAACTCGGAGTGGTCTACAGGACGGAGTTCGAGAAGATGCTCTCGGTATCCGTCAGCGGGGACGAGTATCACGTCACCTTCTCGTCAGTCCTGAGCATCATCAACGGAAATGATGTCAGGAAGATACGGATTCTCAGCGAGGGTACCGTCATACGTACCACGCCACGTTTTCCGGAGAACACTTCCGGATTTTTCTTCCGGACATACAACCAGCAATACGAGATGCCATGACAAAAACTGAAAGGAGCAGAATAGTGGCGCTGGGGGGTATAGGAGCCGTGATCATCCTGCTGGTATGGGGGATCATCGCCACATTACCGAAAAAAGAGGACGGCAGGGAGGAAGAAGTGAGGCTGCGCTCTGAAATCAAGGACAACTTCACGCTCAAAGACATGCTCGGGAGTGTGGAAAAGGAAATGGAGAACCGGAGAGAAAACCGCATGCCCGGTGGAGGGAATTACGGAATGGATGAACCGGAGGACACCGTTTCCCCGGAAAGCGAGATACAGCGCATCCGGGAACTGATCAGACGCAACGAACAGACCCTCGGAAGCGGTCCGCTTTCTGGAACGGAACAGCCCGCCCCCTCCGCCTTCAGGGAGAAGGAGACGACGGACGGTGAGGAGGAGAAACTGAGGAAGACGGAACCGGAAGACACGGTTCCCGAAGAGACTCCCCGGAGAGGATTCAACAGCGTGCGCCTTGTCCGGCAGGACGAGAGGAACGTCATACGGGCATTCGTACATTCCACACAGACGGTCATGGTCGGAGCGACGCTGAAGATGCAGCTGGCGGAGAACTGCCTTACGGACGACGGACAGCGCATCCGCAAGGGAACACCGGTGTTCGGGGAGGTGACCGGAATCGACGGGGAACGGGTACTGGTCAAAATCACCTCGGTGAATCTGGCCGGGAACATACTTCCCTTTGAAAAGGAGGTGTATTCCGAGGATGCCATGGAAGGCATATACGTTCCGGGAAATGCCAAGGCGGAAACCATCAAGGAGGCGGAAGCCGCGGGTGTCAGCGGAACGAACACAAGTATTTCCGGGGGACTTGACATGGGAAGCCAGATAGTGGCGGGCGCGGCGAACAGCGTCATCAACGCGACCAAGTCGGCCGCAAGCAAGAATATCCGAAAGATAAAGGTGACCATCAAGACGAACTACCGGATACTACTGAAGGATGCAAAAAAATAGAAATACAGATTAAGCAGGAAAGGATAAGGACAATGGCGAAAGTATATGTGGCAAGCAGCTGGAGCAACGAATACCAGCCACGGATCGTGGCTTTTTTAAGAGAGCGGGAACATGAGGTGTACGACTTCAGGAACCCTGAAAGAAAGACGGATTTCCGCTGGTCGCAGATCAGCGGAAACTGGGAGAAGATGGAGACAGACGAGTACCTGGACGCACTGGAGCATCCGCTGGTAGAAGCGGAATTCAGGTCGGACTTCGATGCCATGCGGCGGGCCGATATCTGTGTGCTTGTGCTCCCCTGCGGAGCTTCAGCACATTCCGAGGCAGGATGGATGAAGGGGACCGGAAAGAAAGTGATAGTGTATCAGAACCGGTCGCAGAGACCGGAACTGATGTACAAGCTCTTTGACGGGATATTCCCAACGGTTGCGGATGTGACACGCTTCCTGAAAGAGTTTGACAGATTGAATAACTTAAAAACTGTATGATATGGAAGAACTTTGGAACAAGCTTGGGGCTTGGGGATATGCTGTCCCTATCCTTATGTTACTCTGTTTAAATATACTCTTGTTTACTGACATCTTTGAAAAGATTATAATAAGATGTTGGGGATATCTAGAGAATATTATAGAGAAAACAAAAAGGAAAAAATATTAGTAATCTATGTCATTTTTAGGATTTTCTTTCTTTTTAAAAGTTAATATTATTCCTGCGATACCGCAAATTAGATATTCTAAGAACAGTAAAAAGCATAACAGTGTCATTTTTGATACATAGGACCAACCAGCTAGATGCAGATAGACGCATAGGCAGACAGTAGCTGTCAGTAACAACAACGGAGCGTAATAAAAAGCAGGATACCTGAAAGATATAGCGGATAGTGGTATTCCGATTCCCGTATATAGGGCAGAACTGCCTAATGTGAAAAAGATCTGTTCATATACGGAAAGCTCCCGGAAGAAATGAGTGAAATAACATGAAAGTACATCCCAAAAAGCAAATAAGGATCTTGACATAAACGGAACCTATTTCAAGATCTTTCAGTAACTGGTTGTAATTTGTAGACATAACGGTTGCTTTTAATTAATAACTGAATTGCAAAAGTAATAAAATCCTGGCAAACTGCTTTTACAGGCTATTTGACTGAGGATAATATTTAGTAAGAATGAAACAAAACCGAATTTACATCACAGGGATACTTCTCCTGAGTTTTCTTTCAGGGAAAGCGCAGAAAATAGAGGAACTTCCGGCTGTTCCCCTACAGATAGGATACGAGAAGACCCTGCACCTGATATTCCCTATCGAGGTGAAGTATTACAGTATCGGCGGTGACTATGTCATCGGTGAGAAAGTCGGGAACTGCCCGGAGATCATACGCCTGAAAGCGGCCGAGGAGAATTTTCCGGGTGAGACTACCCTGTCGGTGGTGACAGCCGACACGAAGTTCTACTCCTATGCCATCAGCTATAACGCCCACCCGGTGGAGAGCTATGTGCGTGTGGACGGCCAGGCGCCCGCGCCCCATACACTGCCGGTGGGAAAGGACAGGCAGATGTTCCTCATTTTCCCGGCCGGAATCACCTATGTGGACTATGGCAGTACAAATGTGGAGGTTGAAAAGGCCGAGGGAGTGGACAACATCCTGGCAGTGAAAGCCACCGGAGAGTTTACGGAAGACACGAACATCTCGGCAGTGGTCGAAGGGGGGAAATTCTACACTTTCAATCTCCATTATGCCCCTTTCCCGGAACGTTTCAGCTTTGTCATTGACAAGGAAAAGACGCAAAGGGTGGCCATCCTTGACGAGAGGGAACGGTCAAGCGAACAGAAGGAAAGGATCAGGCAGGCAATCTCGAAAAGGATTCCCCTGGACCTGGGACTGAAGGACAAGAACGCCGGCATGGAGTTCGAGGTCGGAAACATCTTCATCGACGGGGACATCCTGCTACTGCGAATGACGCTAACAAACCGCACACAGATAGGCTATACGACGGATTTCATGCGGTTCTATATCCAGGATGCAAAGATTCACAAGAAGACGGCGGTGCAGCAGATCGAGCAGAACATCCTGTTCGCTTTCGACTACCCGGAGGAGATACCTGCACATGAGAGCCGGACGTTCACGGTGGCCATGAACAAGTTTACCATTCCTGACAAGAAAAGGCTCATCATCGAGATCCAGGAGAGAAACGGCGGCCGGCACTTTCTGTACAAACTTAAAAACAAGTCACTTCTGGGAGCGGAAGAAGTGTTCAGAAGCCTGCAGGAGCAGAAAACGGAAGATGAAGCGGACAGGATATTAAGGAGGATATCCAGATGAGATTGCTGATGCTCATATTGTTCTTCCCCTTTTCTTTCGAGGGGGAAAACGGAAGGGAACTGCTCGATACGGCACTGGAAAAATGCAGCCGTCTGGAAAGCCTGGAAGCTTGCCGGGACATACTTTACCGGTACGGGGTGGCAGACAGGCTCCCTCTGTCATGTCCCCTGAAAGACAAGTTCAGGATAAGCAGCCCGTATGGAGGCAGGATTCATCCCATAACGGGAAAACATAGTTTTCATTCGGGAATCGATATGGCGGTGGAACTGGCCGCACCGGTCCATGCCACCGCTTCCGGTACGGTCGTTTTCGCAGGAAGGAAGGGAGGCTATGGAAGATGCGTCATCATACGGCATTCCTACGGCTTTGAAACGCTTTACGCACATCTGGCGGCTTACTATACGACGGAGGGCAAAAAGCTCGGGAAAGGGGCTGTTATCGGCTTTGTCGGGAGCACGGGCAGAAGCACAGGCTATCATCTGCATTATGAGATAAGAAAGAACGGTAGAACTATAAAACCATACTGGTATGGATATGACAATTCAGGAAGAGATTGAACAGCTTGTATTAAGATGCATCGCCGCCGACGGACTGAAGGCATGCCCGAAGGATATTTCCTTTCTTGAGAAATACAGGCTGAAGAACCTGTACTTCCTCTCCGTGAGGTATCGGATGGAAGGAACTGACTGCCCGGAACTTGACCGGAGGGCGGAGGGGCTGATCAGATGGAACATTTATTCCACGGATTTCCCACTCCTTCGCCGGGTGTATGCCAGGGAGGGAAAGGAGGCGTTGATGAGATGCCTGTACCTGGAGGAGGGGTATTTCCGCAGATTCCTGGAACAGACCGGACTGGAGGAGAGGATATGACGAGCCTTTCCGTTGTCAGCTACATAGAACGGATCAACCGGATGTACAGGCTGATCCGGAAGGAAAGTACCGGCAGCCGTGCGGAACTGGCCGGCAGGATGCGGGTGAGTGAACGGACCGTCAGCAACTACCTGGAGGAACTCCGGCTGATGGGGGCTGACATAAGGTTCAGCAAGACACGCAATACTTATTATTTTTTCAACCGGTTCGTACTTTATGCGACGTTCGAAGCCCGCATCGATGCCGACGTGCTGGACGATAAGAAAAAGAAATGATACATACAATTATAATAAACCTTTAAAAAAGAATGAAGTATGAAACAAGTTAAATTTTTACTGTTGGCGGCGTTCGTGGCCATGTTCACAGGCTGCCAGAATGAGGAGATAATGGAACAGGATTCTGAAAAGGACGAACCGGTCCCTACCGGTGATACACGTATCATCATCGAAGGCGAGGGAATGCTGGAAACCTCAGCCCGCTCTTCAGACGGAAGGGTTGATTTTACCGGGGGGTATGCCACTGGAGCAGGACTGTATGACGGACGCAAAAATGTTCCTGTTGAAGCCCATCCTGATGCAGGATATGAGGTGAACTATTTTTATGGAGGGCCGGCTAATCAACCTAAGAAATACGATTATGCACAATCCGGGACTTCAGAGTTCGATGTTGACTTAGGAGGTCAGGACCATACTTTCCATTGTGGATTCAAGGAAAAAAAACGCACACTGACGATCAATGCAGGTGAAGGCGGAACAACTAATCCGAAAGGAACAAGGGAATATCAGGTGGAAAAGCCGATCAGTATTACGGCTACTCCGGAGAGTGGGTATGAATTTACAGGCTGGACAATTATAGGTGGTGATGTAACTATCGAAAATCCAGGCAGTTCAACCACTACCGCCACCCTGCATGGTTCCAACAGTACTATTACAGCCAGTTTCAAGCAATCCATAAGAAGTATCACGATTAATTTGGATAGATTTTACAGCTCAACTTCAAGTACGAACAGTGGTAAAAGTTATGAATATTTGACCGTGTCATCCACAGATTGTTCCGGTATAATATGCAGGATATATGGACAGACCAAAAACGACATGGACAATATGGATGAAGTGAGCTATCCTGTGCGGATAGAGCAGAACCAAAAGGTTATGTATGCGTATTCAGAATGGGAAACAATAAATCAGGATGGGGATACACGGGAAAAAAGTGCCACTCCGCAGTCTTTTGACATTATAATAGACAATGCTATGGTACTCTCAAACATCAAATCTCCGTCAGGCAAGCAGACTCTTGATTTCGGTGAATTTGATGGCAAGGAGATAACAGGTGTTGGATATAAGATAACTTTCCAATTCACATCTCATTGGGAATAGAAACAATAAAGAGGATGGGATAAAACCCGGATATGCGGGAAAATGAAAGATTATAATAGATAAACATGAAATAGCCCTGTCATTACTCTAAACTAGAGTGTGGCAAGGCTATTGTCATTGCAGACGAAAAGGATCAAAAAACGGAATGGAAAAAACTTTTTCTCTAGTTAAAATATTTTCTAAAATAGTAGAAAAACCATCCACATATATGATGTCTTTCTTGAAGAGATTAAGACAGCCTAAAAGTATAGTGAATAGAGTACATCCATTGTCCTTTATCTACTCCCAGTGATGTTAAAGACAGCCGGCCTTCTTTTCTGATTCTTTATTCATTATTGGCAAACATATTGATATCAAATACTGACATTCTTGAATCTGTCCGTCTTACAGGATTTTATCTGGCAATATAGTAACCGACCTGATAAAATAAAAGGAAACCACCGGTACATATCTGACCATGGTGGTTTCCTTGTCAATCTAAATCACAGCTGGGAAATCCATTGTTACTACATCTACCATCCCGGATTCTGTGGTAACAATTGCGGATTTCTCTGAAGTTCTCCTGTCGGAATCGGATAAAGGTACATCTTGTCCTCCCAAGTACGGCTTTTTCCTGCCTGATATGAAAGGTCAGGATTCGTGTAGTTGGGATATACAATGGCCAGATTACCGTCAGGTTTTCTTTTTCCCACATAAGTCAGTACATTATTGAGCAGTTTACCGGCTTTCCAACGTTTCAGGTCATTGAATCTGAAGCCTTCTCCTGCCAACTCAATGCAGCGTTCACGACGGATCTCTTGCAAAACAGGACTCAGGCTGTATCCCCAGTCCGGCCATTTGGGATCGGTAAAACCTACATTTACTGTCAGGTGAGGCATTCCAACACGGTCTCTTAATTGGTTGACAGTTCTATCCAAATCCGCATTGGTGATGGTATTCAATTCCGCTTTTGCTTCCGCATTGATCAGCAGGGTTTCTGCATAACGGTAAGCGATCCCATCGAAGGAGCTTTTCATATACAACGCCTGTGAGTATATGGGATTGAATCCTTTGATAGGTCTGTATCCTGTAAAACAGTGCTGGGTGATAAACTCATCCTCATTCACCACAAAAGTAGAGTCCTTCAGGTCATCTGTCACGTTTGTCGGAAAATCGTTGGTGAGGATCAGCTGTTTCAGACGGGGGTCACGGTTGGCCGTTTCCTTTCTCATTGTTTCATCGCCTAAATATTTATTACTTAGTGAAATGGGAAGCCCGTCCGAACAAAGGAAGCTTTCTACAAAACTTTTGGAGAAACCGCATCCGGCCTCACGTCCTGCAGCTGCCATGTTGTGTTCACGTATGTTCGTCTTATAATCCACGTAGAGGACGGCCTCTTTCAGGTCGCTCTTGTCGTCTATGCGGTACATATTGAAATAGTCTTCTTGTGGATGGCCCGTATTATAGATTTCATATCTTCCTGATGTGATAAGCTTGTCACTCTCAGTTGCAGCCATTTGCAACCACTTTTCTGCTTCTGAGGCATATTCCAATTCGTCATGGTATTTATAATGGGTACCTTCATTCAGGCAGAAACGTGCCTTTACGTGTCTGGCTATGTCCTTATTCAGGCGGTTGGCTTCTTCACTGCCTGCTTCCGGCAGCCATTGGATGGCGAAATCCAGATCTTCGATGATTTTCTGGAACACTTGGTTTCTCTTCATTTTCGGACCGTACAGTTCCTCGCTGTCCACATTCAGGTCAACTTCCAGCCAGGGCACATCTCCCAAAAGCTGAATCTTGTTGAAATATTCCAGCGCACGGAAGAAACGCATTTCGGCTACATAAATGTTGACATCCGCTTCGGCAGCCTGCACACTCTGATAATGTGTCATGAAATAATTGATGTTTCGAATGTTCTGCCAGCTTGATTTTTGCCATACGCCACCTTCTGTAGGCACGACATATTGTCCCCATAGGAAAGAATTGATATTGTTGGGAACCTGGATATCACTGTCCGTGTCATCCAGAACACTGACTCCTCCCGGTATCAGACCATAAAAGACATTGGCATAGGCTTTCAGGTCATCGACAGATACCCAAAAACTCTGGTCGTTCAAATTTTGCGGACCTCTTTCCAGAAAAGAGTCATTACAGCCTGTCAGAGACAGGGCAGCCGCCATATAAAGTACATATTTCAGTTTCATAAAAGTTTTGTGTTAAGATTAGAATACAACATTAAGTCCCAAAGCCAGCGATTTCTGCTGCGGATACTTGTATGGATCGTCCAGCTCCGGGTCAAATCCTTCCGGAGTATGCTTGAAAGTCAGCAGGTTCTCTCCGGTGAAATATACGCGGCATTTCTGTATTCCCCATTGTTTGGTCAGGGAAACAGGCAGGGTATATCCGAAAGACAATGATTTGAGACGCAGGTAGGATGCGTCAAGCAGATAACGTGTCTGGTTTTGACCTAAAGCCTGGCTGCCGTTGAAACGTGCCACCGGAAGCCAGCCCCCTGCATTGTCTTCACGCCAGTAATCGTTACCTACAGCTGTAGGAACCTGCCACATGCTTCCGTATTGCCATTTAAATGTATAGGGGAGCATCAGGTCACGTTTTCCGACACCCTGGAAGAATATTCCTAGATCAAAGCCTTTCCAGTCCGCCGAGATATTGAATCCGTAACGGTAACGCGCCTTGTTGTTACCGATAATCTTCATGTCACCCGGCTTGTCAACCGTATTCTCTCCATTATCCACGACACCGTTGCCGTCAATATCCATAAATCTGATATCACCGGGGACCTTGCTGATTCCGCCGTCCAGCTTGGACTGGTCAGGAGCCGAAGCTATCTCATCGGCAGACTGGAACAGGCTGGATTCATATCCCCAGATGTCACCGACTATCTGACCTTCATAATATGGAGAAGACAATGACTTGGTCGGATTGTCATATTTGGTGATTTCTGCTTGGGTGTCAGAGAGATTGAATCCCACACTGTAATGCAGTCCGTTGTCCAGCTGGTCATTCCAGGTCAATGCCAGTTCCCAACCGCGTGTTACCATATCGGCGGCATTCTCCAAGGGCTCACTCATACCTAGGATATTAGGCAATATTCTACCCGGTCCCAACATATCGGTCGTTTTACGCTGGTAATAGTCGAATGTACCCTTCAAACGGTTCTGCAGGATGACAAAGTCAAGTCCCAAGTCCCACTGGGTAACCTTTTCCCAGGTAACGGTATTGCTTACAAGACCACCGGGCAATACGTATTGGGGCTGTTTCCCCCCCATGATATATCCCAAGGTACCAGTTCCGTAATTGGACAGGTAAGCGTACCACCCATTGTCCAAAGCCTGGTTTGCCAGACTACCGTAAGAGGCTCTTATCTTCAATTCATCAAAAAATCCGTTAGTGGGTTGCTTGAACCAGCTCTCTTCCGATAATTTCCATCCCAGAGAGAAGGAAGGACTAAATACGGAACGGTCATCTTTCGGGAATTTGGACGACAAGTCATAACGGCCGTTCACCTCCAGCAGATAACGGTCTGCAAAACTGTAGTTTACACGGAAGAAACCGCTTCTTGTGGCCCAGCTGTCATCCGAGTTGCCAACATATTTCTCTCCGGTAGCGGCGTTCATTGAGGGAAGGTCATTGGAGATAAGCTCATCCCGGCTTGCCGAGAAGCCACGGGTATGCTTGGTTTCCTGATTGTAACCGGCCATTACTTTAAAATAATGTTTGCCCAAAGTTAGTTCATAGTCACCGAACAGGTTGAAAGCGTTGTATGTATCATTGGCCTGGCTTTCTGACACGCCGCTTGGCCTGGAGTGTTGGAAAACCTGTAAGAATTTGCCATCTATACCGTATTCGTTGAATGTTTTTCTGTGTACCTTGCCATGTTCCGCATAATAGTTGAATGTATAGTCCATGTTGATTGTCAGTCCTTTCAATGGGGTAAGTTTCAAGGCAAGGGTGTTCCAGAAGTCATTCTTCGTGGTCTTACGTGAACCCATCTCATCCAGAACTGCGGCAAAGTTGGTGTAATTACCTTGACCTGACCAGTTACCATCAGGATGTTTTACAGGCATGAGAGGTTGTGTGTCGTTACCGATCCATGACTCTCCGTGCACGGCATCCTGGGCAAGTCCGTCCAGTTCGGTACGGATATAGCTTGTTTTCATGGATACGTGCATCCAGTTGTTGATGTCATAATTGATATTGTTCACCATATTGAACTTACGGAAGCCCTCATCCCCGTAACGCATCAGTGATCCCTGGTCCATATAACCCACCGAGGTATAATAAGTGGCCTTGTCGCTACCACCGTTAATATTTACATTATACTTTTGGACAGGGTAAGTTTTCTTATACATCTCTTTCATCCAATCCGTATTTCCGCAATAGGCATATTTGCCGGCCTGACAGTTTCCGTACTGCCAGCTGCTGGGGTCCTTTGCCACAAAGACCGGAAGGTTGTTGACCGGATCATAGAAATAAGCCTCTATATGCTCCATTTCCTCCTGACTGAGCAGGTCACGGCCGCTGGTCGTATTGTTTGCGGCGTTCATCCAGTGCGCATATTCCATGGAATTCATATATTCCGGACGGGTTGTCGGGCTGTTGAATGAGACAGATGCATCGAATGACACTTGTGTAGGCATATTCTTGCGGCCGCTCTTGGTTGTGATAAGGATAACACCATAAGCGGCACGGGCTCCATAGATAGAGGCAGAAGCTGCATCCTTCAATACAGATACGCTTGCCACATCTTGCGGATTGATCAGGTTCGGGTCCATCTGTACTCCGTCAACCAAAACCAGCGGGCTACCACCGTTGATGGACGTTTCACCGCGGACATTGAAGCTTGAGCCTTTTCCCGGCTGTCCGCTGGTGGTGATGTTCAAGTTAGGGATTGTTCCTTGCAAACCTTGTCCCAGATTGACGATGGGACGGTCTGCCAGCACTTTGTCATCGACGGCAGAAACCGCACCGGTCAGATTGGCTTTCTTGACAGTCGCATAACCTACAACAACAACCTCGTCCAGGGTCTTGCTGTCTTCTTTCAGTGCTATTTTCAAGGGCTTGCCCTCCCATATGATTTCAGAGTTCATATAACCCACATATGAAACGACAATGACATCACCCTTCTTTACGTTTGGAATACTGAAATCTCCGTCCAGTCCCGTTATTGTTCCGTTCGTTGTCCCTTTGACAACAACAGACGCACCGATGACGGTTTCACCGTTCTGATCCACAACCACTCCCGTACAAGCATTGTCCTGTTGTACAGAATGCATTTCTACAGCCGCTGCATGAGGGGCGGCCTGAACATATCCGGTAGAAAAGCCGGATAAAAGTAACATAGCGCTTACTAACTTTAGTCGCTCTTTTTTCATAGCTTTAATATTTGAAGATGTGTTTTATGAAAATTTATCTGTGATTTCTATTTCGGTTTTAAGCAGTTTTTCTAATTATGATTTTTTCAATTAACAAGTTAATAAATTCGCTCTTTTTTAAAGGTTATTTTATTTTTCAACGCAAATATATAAATATTGATTAAAATACAATCCAATATTTATAAGATTTTTTAGAGAAAAAATACCGTTTGCGTAAACGGTAAAAGAAATTCCTACACCTGTAACGCCAAAATAAAATTTATCTGGTAGTATAATTATGGTCGTATCTAATAGTAAGTGTACGGGAAATAATACTTAATAAAAAGATTACTTTTACCGTTTTTTCTGTCAATGGTAAAGAGCTGAGCAGAATCAAGAAAGGCATAGGCAGGTTTACTGCTTCCCTAATAAAATACAGTATGAAGTACATGGAGAGTGATTAGTATGATTATAATGTATTATATCGATTTGCTTATTGAAACGTATTCACGAACGGAGATAATGCTTTTCAAGATACTGGAATACTAGAATATTATTGTACGTATGATAACATCGGATTATTTTACTACAAAAGTTAAGTTCTTCTTAAATACGTGATGAAAGACAATCCTCTATACCATATAAAACTGTTCGGGTATAATAGACATTACCTTTTAGATCAATTTGATCTGGTTTAATGAATAATTTGTTTATAATTCAAGATTAATCTTCTTGAGAGTTAATTCATAACTTTATAATAGGAATGAGAAAATAAAGTCCCGGTGCATCACTGCAGCGAGACTTTTCCACCTTAAATTCATCTTATGTCATTTCAATGAATTACATTTCCATTCCGGCATCCGTTGTCAATTCCTTTATCCGGACCAACTGCCTGTCCAGAAAATAATCTGTATACAGACTATATGTTTCGTTTTCATAGAAACTGATCAGCCCCTTGCGGTAATTCAGAATATCGGCATCTTTTGCTGAATAGACCGGAATCAGTCCGGCATTCATCATCACAATGCTTTCCACAAGGCGTGCCGTACGTTTATTGCAGTCGATGAACGGCTGTATCCGTGCAATGTTGCAATGGAGATACACAGCACGTTCAAGGGGATTCTCCAGTTCCGTCTGCCGGTAAAGCACCTCGCTTAGTTTGAAACGTATCTCATATACATCCCGGGGAGGCACATAATCAGTTCCGGATATTCTTACCGGACGTGTGCGAAACAGTCCGGCTTCCTCATCGGAAACCAGGCCGGAAGACAGCCCGGAATGCAGACGGAGCAGAGTACGCTCATCTATTATCTCGGTATTCTTCCCTTTATGGATATACTCCATTTCAGAAACAAAAAGATTATGCAGGTTCTTCAGCATTTTGGCATCCTCGTATCGTTTTTCCGATGTTATGCCATCTTTCAACAAGGCCTCTGTTTCGACGTATGTATATGTATTCCCTTCAATCTTTCCGGAATAATAGCACCATACAACTGCCAGATTCCGGATATCGGAAGAAGTCAAGTCCGATAATTTTGAAAGCGGAGATTGAAGTATCTGCTCTGCTTTTCGCAACTGATTGTCTGTAAATATATTCATGATATATAAATTTTAATGCCAACTTTGTGGCATGACTTTCACATAATTCGTCGTTTCATCCCATATATAACCTCCTGTATAATTGCAGTTGAACAGATAATCCGCATCACAACGAAGTAATATCCACTCATTGGAATTTTCAGCTCTCCAATATAAATGTAAGACTGGAATGGCATATTTTACTCCATCATGTCGGGGAGCAAGTCTTTTAACTGGGAATTTGCAACTCATAATACCCTTCCAGAAACGTGTTCCTGTCGGAATGTCCACAGAATCCTTACCGATTTCATCTTTCCATTCCTCATCGTTTACTGCTCCTTTCTTTTTGGTACTTGGACTATATGAATTAGACTTCAGTTTGAACTCACGTTCCCAAACTGCTTTTATTTCGCCTCTCAGTGCCTTTTCTCCCCGGTTGGATAAAGTATATACCAGATTCCACGGATCATCATCAGGAACCGGATATGCAAGAATAGAGGTATATCCCTGTCCTTCCACTTCCATCATGCGCAATGCCGGCAGATTATCCGACGCAGGCGCTTTCACCTCATACAGCCATTCCTCGTCCGTACTGCCATAATCATAATCAGCTGCCCTGCACCACATCGTTTCTCCTTTCTTGCGGAATAACGGCACAAGCTGGTATGTACCGGGAACGGAAGTCACATAGCACTGGATACGTTTTCCATCCCATGCCCCATTCGTCTTGATGTCTATCGGCTGGAACTGCTCCACAATCTCATTCGTACCCGGCCTCATAAATACAAACCGCATTTCTCCTTCTGATGTGCCACACCAAGGATAGTAGAATGTACCAAATACTTTACCTTCATTTTGATAACAGTCATAGCCATATTCCGTATAATTCGGCCAAATGGTAAACTCGTAATCTTCCGGATTCGGGTTGAGTATAATCTGGTCCGTCTTGCCATACCGGCTCCAGTACTCCACATCGATGTCCACCTGCTCCATGTTGACCGGGGAGTTGTAGTTTCCCGTCATCTTCAGTGTATAGGTGTATTTCATTCCCGCCTCCCATTCATGGTCCCTGTGGAACTCATAGGGATATTCTTTTCCGTCAATGGTAAAACAGACTGTCGCTTTCTGGTCATAACCGTAGACAGGGGGAAGAATTGTCTCCACTACCACCGGATCTGCATCGTTCAGATGATAGTTTCCGCCAGCTTGCAGGCTCCCCCTGCTTGAGAAATCGAATATCAGGGGGGAGTTGGTTTCCCGCCTGATGTCAAGCGTCATCCTTGTGATCACATTGTCAAACCTTATATTTGAAACAATGCCTTCTCCCATATATTCATTTTTCAGAATTTTGATGCGCACCAGGCTCATGGCATGTTTCATCTCAATATCTGCTGTCGGAATGTCCCTGGTGACCGTTGCCCTTCCATACAGGATGTCGTGCTGGTCCGCCAGTTCAAAAGGGATGAGCCTGTCTCCTGATGCCTGTCCGTTGTACGGCAGATAAGCGGCCACCTCCGAATCACCCTCTACCGGAGCGTCCCCGCCGGCATTCCATTTTTTACCGTCAAAGGCATAAGGCACATTATATACATATGGAGAGCCGGTGTCAGTAGTACTGATAAACACCCCCATCTCATGTCCCGGCAGGAATGCCTCTATGATTCCTTTTGTCTGCATCGCCTGCAACGATGCGGTTATTCCGAGCCGTATCTTTTCTTCCTCATCCTTTCCCGGATCATCCCCCGGGGTGACAACCGGCGGTTCAGGTTCCGGCAGGATCTCATCCTTTTCACATGCGGATAATGCACATGTGAGTGAGGCCAACAATATATACCTTAAAATTTTCATTGTATTACTTCTTTCAGTTTATAAGTATCTTACTTTGAAATATTATTTACTTTAAAAGTAATATAAAACTTTACTTCTTTACGTATTCTTTCCAGAACTGCTCCAACCTGTCGCGGTCCAATGTCCCGTCCTCCCTGAGAAAGCAGCCTATCATCGCTTCTATGACAGTCTTTACCCCTCTGTAACGGTGGTCCGCGGCAAATGTCCTCAGTTCCCATACCAGATCCTCGGTCAGGACAATGGTCTGGTTATACGCCTTTCCCGGTGTCCTCGCCGTTTTTTTTTCTTTCATGGGGTCTGCCCCCACCATATTTTCCAGGGAAATCCCTTTCGACTTGAATTCTTTCATATTCCTTCTCCTTTATTATTTGTTCATTTTCCTGATCCTTTTAAGAAATTCCTCGGTCAGACTCCGGTAATCCCTTGCCCCGTTTGACGAGGGTGCATAATCGAAAATGCTCCGTGCATTGTACTGCGCCTCTCCCAGCGCCACGTTGTTCCGTATGGTTGTCTCGAACACGCTCTCCCCCAATGTTTCTATCAGACTCTCCCTGATGTCCACGTCCAGCTTTCTTCCCGCATTGTATTTTGTCATGAAGTAACCGAGAATCCTGACCTCCGCGCCGAGTTTCCTTCTGAGCAGGCCGATGATATAATGTATCTTCTCGATTCCTTTCATGGCGAAATAGTTCCCGTCCGTGGGTATGATCACAAAATCACTCGCCATAAGCGCGTTCTGTGTGATGATGCCCAATGAGGGAGGACAGTCTATCAGAATATGGTCATACTTCTTTTCCAGGCCTCTTATTATTTCCCTGAAAAGAAATTCCCTCCCGGGGGTGGTGTTCATGATCACTTCCGTGGCCGCCAGGTCCAAGGACGCCGGCAGCACATCCACCCTGTCCAGCCACGTGAGAGGCTTCAGCTCCAGGGGTCTGTCCTGCATGATTTCCTGCAGCACACTCTCGAGCATGACATCCTGGGGAAGACTTGCCATTTCCTCCCCGAACGCCGCCATCGTCGTGTTCGCCTGCGGGTCCGCATCTATGATACATACCTTTTTCCCGTGCAACCGTGCGATACCGGCCGCCAGATTCAGCAGCGAAGTGGTCTTTGCCACACCGCCCTTGTGGTTTACACATGCTGTCGTAATTGTTTTCATAATTTATCTATCTCCTTGATTATTACGATGTAAAGATACGCATTTTTGAAATATTTACCAAATATTTTTCTACATATTTACTTTATCAGTATTATACTTTAAATATATTTCACATTACATACTTAAATAAGTAATATAAATAATAATGTATATTACTTATTTACTTTAATATATAAATAAGTATATTTTCCATAGAAACAAACGTGTTTTTCACTGAATAAAAGTCATGCTGCAACGAAATTGCAGCCTTGTGGTATATCTTGCAGCCTTAAAGACGCAAAGCCTGTCACATATACGCATAATAAAAAAAGATCTGCGGGGATTTTTATATGGAAAGTAAAGTAAAAAAGCCCCCGGCCTGTTAAAAAAGTAACGCCAATCACTTTGTAACATAACGCAGAACCGCGCGACCGGGGGCAAAGACCCTCTGTCACGGTTCTGCATTTTATTTATTGTTACAAAAATGATTGGCTCTGCAAAGATAGAAAAATATTTGCTATGACACTGTTTGAGATTCTAAATTTTAATAGGGAGCTTCTGGAGCGTCTGGCCGGGACAGGTTACAAGCCGGACGACTATAAATATATAGACCTGTACAGGGAGTACGAACAAATGCGCCGCAAAGGTGACAAGGTGACGTATTGTGTGGCCTTCCTCTCGGCCAGACATGGCGTTTCCGAAAGAAAGGTGTATGAGATCCTCGGGCGGTTCAAAAAGGAATGTACGTTCCATACAGTATGAAAAGAGCGGAACTTTTGCTTTCCTAGGGAGAAGAGACGAACTTTGCATCCGAAACATAAACACTCAATTACACGACAGAATGACTACAGCAATGAAAAAGTGCTATTATAGCCAGGCCCCACTTCCTTTTGTGGGCCAAAAACGCATGTTCGCATCGGAGTTCAGAAAAG
>ENA-ORSM01001155-ORSM01001155.1-human-gut-metagenome-genome-assembly--contig:-NODE-1155-length-21523-cov-15.120132_pt1 | contig 21523 bp, 15 predicted proteins | sample MGYA00241903_ERZ509170 | MGnify/ENA primary metagenome ERZ509170 (study PRJEB26280, sample SAMEA2338784) | human gut metagenome | biome: human gut; feature: human-associated habitat; material: faeces...
CTGGGTAGCCTTGCGCTGGCTGTCGTCGAAGTAGGCGGGCACCGTGATAACGGCCTCGGTCACCGGCTCGCCCAGATAGCTCTCGGCGTCGCGGCGGATCTTGGCCAGGATCATGGCGCTGATCTCCTGCGGGGTCAGGTCCTTGCCGTCGATGTGCACCCGGTAATCGCTGCCCATGTGGCGCTTGATGCTGGTCACGGTGCGGCCGGAGTTGGTGGCGATCTGTCGCTTGGCCGCGCCGCCCACCAGACGCTCGCCGTCTTTGGTAAAGGCCACCACGCTGGGGGTGGTGCGCTCGCCCTCTGCGTTGGTGATGACCACAGGCTTACCGCCTTCCACCACCGCCACACAGGAATTTGTTGTGCCAAGGTCAATGCCGATCACTTTGCTCATATCGTTTTCCTCTCTTTGCGGCGCATCCCGTCCGCCAAAGCATTTTATTCACCTGATCATCTTACCCGATGCCTGTGACCATTTTTTAGTCCAATTGTAAAGAATCTATGTTGTAGGCCGTATTCCGGGGCTTCGGATCGGCCAGTTCCCGCAGCAGCTGTTCCGCTTCTGCCTGCAATTCGGCCGCATCCGGTTCCTTCTCCCGGGCCAGGATGGCAAAGCCCTGGGCGGCCTCTGCCGCCAGTGCCATGGCCTTTTTGGCCGAGACGTAGCGGGTCTCGGCCTGGGCAAGGCGCAGACAGATGCGCGGGGTATACTCGATGTCCGGCATGCCCTGCGCCGTCTGCCGGGCTTTGCGGTAGTACAGCAGGGCCTTGCCCGCTTCGCCCCGGGCAGCGCAGTCCTCGCCCAGCGACAGCATGGCCAGCACCTCGCCGTGGTCGGCGGCGGTGCGCCACATCCGGCGGGCCTCGGTCTTGTTCTGCATCTCGCCCCGGCCCCGGTACAGGCAGTCGGCCAGCAGCGAGAGACCCATGGCATTGCCCTGCTGGGCGGCTTCGTCGTAGTGGTCGGCCGCCATGCGCCAGTCCCCGGCGCGGGCCGCTTCCCGCCCGGCTTCTACTTCTTCGTCTCCCGGCTCCTCCGGGTTGTGGCCCGCGTGGAGCAGGCCGTTGAGCAGGGCCTCATCCAGTGTGGCCGAGTGGCCCCACGGGTCGATGACCACGCCGTCGATGTCCGGCGCATCCAGTACCAGTTCCATGGCGTCCTGCAGGGTGTAGTCCGCCATGGGGCGGGCTGCCGTGCTGCGGTCCACGCAGGCAGCTGCGCTGGAGGTGAACAGCGGCAGCCAGGTACGGTCCTTGTTTTTCAGGGTCCAGAGCGCAAGCCCTTTGGCCTTTTGCTGCGGGACGGGGTTCTCGGCCCAGGGGGCCGGGGTGGGCGGCGTACCCGGGGCCGTCTGCAGCGGCACCAGAACATGGGTTTCCAGCTCCAGCGCGTAGTTCAGGGCCCCCATCAGGGCCCAGAAGCTCTCCTCGTTCTGCCCGTGATACAGCCGCTCGATCGCCTGCTCGATCGCCGGGCAGCCGGTGCCGCCGGGGCTATAGCGCACCGGCGTGCGCGGGTGCCGGCTGCTGCCCACCGGGCGGAAGCGCACCCCGCCGTCTGTTCTTCTTGCCATTGTATGTTCCCTGCTTTCCTTCAGTGTCACCTCCTAGTATAGCAGGATTTTCCATCTTTCTCAACGGAAAACCTGCGCTTTGGCTCTGCATCTATACCGGCAAACGTATGGTTTTTTTCAGCTGTGTGCGCTATAATAGGTAAAATTCCAGAATGCTGGGATCAGAAAAGGAGGAAATAGCCTTGAACAACATGCTTGGCTATCTGAGGGACTACAAGCGCGAAAGCGTGCTTGCCCCCCTGTTCAAGATGCTGGAAGCCACATTTGACCTGTTCGTACCACTGGTCATGGCCGATATCGTCAACGTGGGCATTGCCGCCCACGACCTGCACTACATCCTGGTGCGGTGCGGCATCCTGCTTGTGCTGGCCGTCATCGGCCTGACCTGCAGCCTCACGGCGCAGTATTTTTCCGCCAAGGCGGCGGTGGGCTACTCCACCGCCCTGCGGCATGCCCTGTTTGCCCACATCCAGAGCCTGAGCTTTTCGGAGATGGACACCCTGGGCACCAGCACCCTCATCACCCGCATGACCAGCGACATCAACCAGGTGCAGAGCGGCCTGAACCTGTTTTTGCGCCTGTTCCTGCGCAGCCCCTTTGTGGTGATCGGTGCCATGGTCATGGCCTTTACAGTCAACGCGCGGGCCGCCCTGATCTTTGTGGTGGCCATCCCGCTGCTGAGTGTGGTGGTGTTCGGCGTGATGGTCATCACCCGCCCGCTGTACAAGACCGCGCAGGTGCGGCTGGACCGTGTGCTGGGCCTGACCCGCGAGAACCTGACCGGTGTGCGCGTGGTGCGTGCCTTTGACAAGGAGCAGGACGAGATCGACCGCTTCGAGAACGCCAACGACCTGCTGACTAAAATGCAGCTCCATGTGGGCCACCTTTCGGCCCTGATGAGCCCGCTGACCTATGTGATCATCAACATTGCCATCGTGGCACTGCTGTATGTGGGCAGCATTGAGATCAACGTGGGCGGCATGGCCTCCGGCGACGTGATCGCGCTGGTGAACTATATGAACCAGATCCTGATCGAGCTGGTCAAGCTGGCCAACCTGATCGTGCAAGTAAGCAAAGCGCTGGCCTGCGCCGGCCGTGTGCAGGCTGTGCTGGACACCAAGCCCGGCATGGACTTCCCCGCCGAGCTGCGCAGCGAGGTGCCCGCCGACAAGGCCGGTGACGCCGTGCGCTTTGACCATGTGAGCCTGACCTATGCCGGGGCCGGTGCACCCAGCCTGTCCGACATCAGCTTTACCGCCAAGCGCGGCCAGACCATCGGCGTCATCGGCGGCACCGGCAGCGGCAAGTCCAGCCTGGTCAACCTGATCCCCCGCTTCTACGACGCCACCGAGGGCACCGTGGAGATCCTGGGCCGTCCGGCCGCGGACTACCCCCGCGAGGCCCTGCGCGGCAAGGTGAACGTGGTCATGCAGAAGGCCCAGCTGTTCGGCGGCACCATCCGCTCCAACCTGCTGTGGGGCAACAAGAACGCCACCGACGCCGAACTGTGGGCCGCCCTGGAGACGGCACAGGCTGCGGAATTTGTCCAGGCAAAGCCCCTTGGGCTGGATGAGCCTGTGGAACAGGGCGGCCGGAACCTTTCCGGCGGCCAGAAGCAGCGCCTGACCATCGCCCGCGCACTGGTGGGCAAGCCGGAGATTCTGATCCTGGACGACAGCGCTAGCGCCCTGGACTACGCCACCGACGCGGCCCTGCGCAAGGCACTGGCCGCTCTGCCCGGCAGCCTGACCGTGTTCATCGTGAGCCAGCGCGCTGCCAGCCTGCAGCACGCCGACCAGATCCTTGTGCTGGATGACGGCAGGCTGGTGGGCCTTGGCACCCATGACCAGCTGCGCCAGAGCTGCCCGGTGTATGAAGAGATCTATGAGAGCCAGTTCAAGAAAGGGGATGTGCAGAAATGAGCGCGAAAGCCAAAGCAAAACTGACCCCGGAACAGCGCAAGGCCACACTGACCCGTGTGCTGCACAAGATCCGCCCCTATTCCCTGTTCGTGGTCTGCAGCCTGATCGTGGCCGCCGTGAGTGTGGCCGCACAGCTGTATATCCCCATCCTGTGCGGTGACGCCATCGACCTGATGCTGGGCAAAGGCAATGTGGACTTTGCCGGTGTAGGCCGCATCATCGTGGAGGTGCTGGTGGTGGCCGTGGTGGCCGCCTTTGCCCAGTGGCTGCTGAGCGTGTGCAACAACCGCATCACCTTTTCGGTGAGCCGGGACCTGCGCAACGAGGCCCTGCGCAAGATCCAGACCCTGCCGCTGTCCTACCTCGACAGCCACCCCTCCGGCGACATCGTGAGCCGCATGGTGGCCGATGTGGACACCTTTGCCGACGGCCTGCTGATGGGCTTCACCCAGCTGTTCAGCGGCGTGCTGACCATTCTGGGCACCTTGCTGTTCATGCTGAGCGAGAATGTGGTCATCACGCTGGTGGTGGTGTGCATCACCCCGCTGAGTCTGCTGGTGGCCAGCTTTCTGGCCAAGCGCAGCTACAAGTATTTTCAGGGTCAGAGCAGCGTGCGCGGCGAGCAGACTGCGCTGGTCAACGAGATGATCGAGGGCCAGAAGGTGGTGCAGGCCTTCGGCCACGAGGCCGAGAGCCTTACCGCCTTTGACGAGGTGAATGGCCGTCTGCAGGACGTGAGCCTGAAGGCCATCTTCTTTTCCAGCCTGACCAACCCCGCCACCCGCTTTGTGAATAACATCGTGTACGCAGGCGTGGGCCTTGTGGGTGCCGTGTACGCGGTGCGGGGCGGCATCACCATCGGCCAGCTGAGCGTGTTTTTGAGCTACGCCAACCAGTACACCAAGCCCTTCAACGAAATTTCCGGTGTAGTCACCGAGCTGCAGAATGCTCTGGCCTGCGCCGCCCGCGTGTTCGAGCTGCTGGATGCCGACGATCAGGTGCCGGAAGTCGAGAATGCCCCCATGCTGCAGCCGGACGGCCATGTGCAGCTGGAGGATGTTTCCTTCCGCTACCTGCCCGACCGCCCGCTGATCGAGGGCCTTTCCCTCGACGTAAAGCCCGGCCAGCGCATTGCCATCGTCGGCCCTACCGGCTGCGGCAAGACCACCCTCATCAACCTGCTCATGCGCTTCTATGATGTGAACGGCGGTTCCATCAAGGTGTCCGGCACCGACATCCGGGATGTGACCCGCGCTTCCCTGCGCGGCAGCTACGGCATGGTGCTGCAGGATACATGGCTGCGGGCCGGTACCGTGCGGGAAAACATTGCCTACGGCAAGCCGGATGCAAGCCTTGAAGAGATCGTGGCAGCAGCCAAAGCCGCCCATGCAGACAGCTTCATCCGCCGCCTGCCGGAGGGCTACGATACCGTCATCGCCGAGGACGGCGGCAACATCAGTCAGGGCCAGAAGCAGCTGCTGTGCATTGCCCGCGTGATGCTCTGCCTGCCGCCGATGCTGATCCTGGACGAAGCAACCTCCTCCATCGATACCCGCACCGAGGTGCGTATCCAGAAAGCTTTTGCCCGCATGATGCAGGGCCGTACCAGCTTTATTGTGGCGCACCGCCTTTCCACTATCCGCGAGGCGGACGTGATCCTTGTGATGAAGGACGGCCACATTGTGGAGCAGGGCAGCCACGACGAGCTGCTTGCTGCAAACGGCTTCTACGCCAAGCTCTACAACAGCCAGTTCGAGGGCGTGGAGACCTGAGAGTTCCTGATAATAATAACAAAAAGGAGCGATGCAGCGCATCGCTCCTTTTTGTTATTGTTTGCTTTCAACTTTCTGCACGATGGGTTCATCGGGCGGCGGCGTGAGGGTAGAGTGCTCCACAATGAACTGCTCCGCCCTCTCCCGGGCCAGACGCTGGCGCACCTTGCGTGCATCGTTGGCGGGGAAGGTGCGCTCGCCGTCCAGCTTGGCATCCCAGTGGGCAGCGGCTGCTTCCACCTCGGCGTCCGTGGGTGCAAGGCCCTCCTTTTCTGCCACCAGCAGAAGCCCCAGCCAGCTGCGCAGCTTGCGCTCTGCCTGCGCGTGGAGCCATGCACGGAACTCTTCCACCGTCTGGCCGCGCACTTTAAGGAACTGGTCAAAGTTGATGCCATTGGCCTGCAGGCTCAGGTTGAACTGGCGCTGCTCGGCAAAATAGTTACCGCCCACCAGCTGCTTTGGCAGCGGGCCTTTCACTGCATCGCCCAGCTGCCATACCAGCTCCTTGCGTGCCCGCTGCTCAGCCTGGGCACAGCGCTGTGCCCAGATCTCGCGGGCCACCTGCTGCCGCAGCGCCGCCTTGCCCGCTGCATCGGCTGCACGTTCTTCGTCGCCGTGGTGACGGTTGATCTCCAGTTCAATGGTCAGCTGCCGGATGGGGTGCGGCTCAATGGGCTGCACGAAACCGGTGTATGCTCCCACTTCCAACGGCGGCAGCGCGTAGAACTGCGCCCCCGCCCGGAAGCCCTCGGCCCGGTTCACCGCCAGCAATTCAAAATCCGGGTCGGTCACCGGCACCACATGGTACTCCTGCACCAGCTGCTCATACAGCGCCGAAAAGCCGCCAAGAATGGTGCGATTCACCGCCTCGGTCAGCAGACCATCCTCTTCCTGCGGCGCGTCCGGCTCCGCCTGCACCTGTGCAACGGCTGCCGCCAGCTCCTCGGCACCGGCTGTGAATACCAGACGGCAGTCGCCCGGCTCAGCCATGCCAAAATGTTCCAGTTTCATCCTCTTTTCCCCTTTCAGCGGGCAATGCCCACGGTCAGCACCAGCAGGGCCACACCTATCACGGCATACAGCACCTCGGCTCCCAGCGTGGCCCGGTCGCCTTCCACGTACGTCTTCTCCGGGTCGTCGGGGTCATAGTATAAGGTGACGGTATCCCCCACCGCAAAGCTCTTGCCCCGCGCAGGCTTCGGGTAGTGCAGCCGATGGCTGCCGCCTGCGGTGGTAAAGGCCAGCACATAGGCACCGCCATCCCGGCTCTGCACGGTGCCCTCCACCGTGGCCGTGACCTTCTGCCCCTGCGTGCACAGCCTGCGCCGTGCCAGCACGCTGCGCAGAGCCATAAAGAACATGATGCCTGCTCCCAGCAGGAAAATAATGATATTGAACATTCTGCATTTCCCTCGTTTTCTCAGTCTGCGCGCAGGACACCCTCCCGGCGCGTCCTGTTTATTGTATCACACTTTGGCAAAAATTTCGCCCTGCAGCTGCCATTCAGAATGCATCAATTTTCAAGCAAAATTTTGTCGAGAAAAATTAAAAATAATGCTTGACAATTCTGCCATATCTGGTATAATAACTATCGTTCCGAGCGTCACAGCTCACGAATACAACAGAATATGCGGATATGGCGGAATTGGCAGACGCGTTAGATTCAGGTTCTAATCGGGGCAACTCGGTGGAGGTTCAAGTCCTCTTATCCGCACCACAAGAAAGACAGCTTTTGATAGCTGTCTTTTTTGTTTTACACGGCAGTTTCCCTTTAGCAGTAACCGCGGATAAGAGGACTTGAACAGCACGGCCCCACCGCAGGCGGGGCAACAAAAGCCCCAGTGGGGCTTTTGTTAGTGCGCGGTTCCCAACCCGTAGGAATGTCTACCGGGAGGCAGACTGTCCACTGTCTTTTTTGTTTTACATGGCAGTTTCCCTTTAGCAGTAACTGCGGATAAGAGGACTTGAACAGCAACGACGACGACCGCAGCCAGCGGCTGAAACAGGGAGGAGTTGTTGGGGCCGCGTTCTGATTTTTCAAAGCCCTGCCAAGGGGCTGCAGAAAAATCAGCAAACGCAACCCGTAAGGCCCTGACCGCCAGATTTCGCCGCGGTTCCCAACCCGTAGGAATGGGAGGCTACCGCTTATTTTGCTTCACCCAATAATTCCCCTTTCGTAGTAACAGCGGGTAACATGGACACCGGCTGCGTGGAGCTTCTGCTCCGGAATGGGAGAAAAATTTCCATTGACTGTACCGGGGTCGAGGATGCACTGGACGTGACCATGGCGCAGAGGTCAGAGTTGAATTATCTCATCTATAATGACCCGCTGGGCTATGCCGATTTGATTCTGAACGGCGACCCAGAGGAATATTTGAAAACCGTAACCGGGAGCCATGGGTTAGAAGATTAAAAATCACGAAAAGCTGGCGATGAAGGAAGCTGTCAAGGACGGCGTGGAGTTGATTGGCTATACCATGTGGGGCTTTATCGATCTGGTCTCCTGCGGCAGCATGGAAATGTCCAAGCGGTATGGCGTGATCTATGTGGATCAGGATGATGCCGGTCACGGCACACTGGCTCGCAGTAGAAAAGACAGTTTTTACTGGTATCAGAAGTGTATCGCCACCAATGGTGAAGACTTAGAAGGCTAAATGAAGGCCGGAACCGCAGGCAGGAAACTGTCTGCGGTTTTCGGCGTGTTCAGGGAGGGAAAGTTTTTATGAACGAACAGACAAAAGCGCAGGTGGAAGCTTATGCAGAAGAATGCCGCACCGAACAGCTGGAACTGCTGCGCACACTGGGAAAGATGCCTGCGCCGACCCGAAAGGAGGATTTTCGGGCAGCATTCTGCCGGGATTGGCTCCGGGCACAAGGGGCAGAAAATGTCCGCATCGACGGCGCTAAAAATGTAATCTGCAAACTGGGGCCAGACACCGAAGAACTGGTCGTTTTTGCCGCCCACACGGATATTGTGTTCCCAGATGTAGAAAATCTTCCCTTGCGGGAAGAGGGCGGCAAGCTATTTGCGCCGGGCATCGGCGATGATACTGCCAACCTCGTCAACTTGCTGATGGCTGCAAAATATCTGATCCAGAAACAAACCGCGCTGGAATATGGTGTGCTGGTGGTGGCGAATGCCTGCGAAGAAGGTCTGGGCAATCTGGACGGTACCAAGGCATTGTTTGCCGAGTACGGCACCCGTATTCAGGGGTTCTATTCTTTTGATATCTATATGCCGCTTTGCTGCAGCAGTGCCGTGGGTTCTTATCGGTATAAGATCACCTGTAAAACGCCCGGTGGTCACTCCTATGCAAATTTTGGCGACCCCAGTGCCATTCAACTGCTGTGTGGACTCGTGAATGAACTGTACCAGATCCAGCCACCGGTACGTTCCCGTACCACCTATAATGTGGGACGCATCGAGGGCGGCACAACGGTCAACTCCATTGCACAGCAGGCCTCCATGCTGTATGAGTTCCGTTCTACCGCACAGGATTGTCTGGAAGAGATGGAAGAAAAATTCCGTCGTGCTGTAGCGCACTGGAATGGCAGAGGCGGCGATTTTGAGGTGGAGCTGCTGGGCATCCGTCCCGGCAACGGCCCTGTTGACCAGAAAAAACTCGGTCAATTCACGGAAAAAAGTAAAGAGATTGTTCGCGCCTTCACAGGCCGTGAGCCTGACGAAACGCCCAACTCTACGGACAGTAATATTCCGCTTTCGCTGGGCATCCCGGCCAATACCATTGGTACGATAGATGGCGGATCGGCGCATACCCGGCAGGAGTGGGTGGACATTGCCAGCTTGCCCACAGGATTGAAAATCGTTCTTGGGCTGATGCTGGAGTATCAGAAAAACGATTGCTTTTGAAATAAGCATGGGGTGTTCTGGCGGCAGTAGGGGGCTGTTGCAAAATAGCTCCAACGAAAAAAATGAGATAGACTTCCCCGAAAGGGGTTACCTATCTCATTTTTTGTTGTAAGCTGAGGTTGTGAAAAAACAGATACAACAGAAACAGTATTCCCGACAAAATAAACTGCCAAACAAAAAGCCCCCGCATTATGATGCCAAGCAGGATCGTAATGCGGAGGCCGCTGTTCTTTCAGAACAGCACAGAGGAGAAATTATGAAAATGCAGTAAAGGTTATCCCATGGTCACCTGCACCTCTACCACAGCGCCTTCTGGTGCCAGCGGCAGCAGGCTGCCCTCAATGGGCTTGCCATCCACAGCGACGCTCTTCACACCGTACTGGACTGCAGCGGTATTATCCACTGCAATGTGATAGGTTGCGCCCCGGTAGCGGCGGGTAACGGTGAAGCCGCCCAGCGTGTGTGGGATACAGGGGTCTACCTTCAGGCCGTCCAGCGTGGGCTGGATGCCAAGGATATACTGGCTCACATTGAAGAAGGTCCATGCGGCAGTGCCGGTCAGCCAGCTGTTCTTTGCTTCGCCAAAGGTGGGGGCATCCTTACCGGCCACCATCTGGCTGTAAACATAGGGTTCGGTGCGGTGGATCTCGGAAATATCCTCGATGTAGGCCGGGCATGTCTTGCGGTACACCTCAAAGGCCCGGTCGCCATGCCCCAGAACGGCTTCGGCACAGCTGATCCACGGATTGTTGTGGCAGAAGATACCGGCGTTCTCCTTGTATCCCGGAGGATAGCTGGAAATTTCGCCCAGATTGAGCTGATAACTGGTGTATGCAGGTTGGTGCAGAACCACACCGTACTTGGTATCCAGCCGTTCCTCTACGCTCTTCAATGCCTGCGCGGCCTGACCGGTCTCCTTGCCAATGCCAGCCATGACGCACATGCCCTGCGGCTCAATGAAGATCTGGCCCTCGGTGCACTCCTTGCTGCCAACAGGCTTGCCAAAAGCATCGTAGGCGCGGCGGAACCATGCGCCGTCCCAGCCAGAGGTCAGGGCCGCCTGTTCCACGCCGTCCACGGCCTTGCGGGCCGCAGCGGCTTCATCGGCAAGGTTCAGGTGGTCGCACAGTTCGGCGTACTCGTGGCCGTACTTGACGAACATGCCCGCAATGAACACGCTTTCGGCCACAGGGCCTTCGCTGGGACCGGTGATCTGGAAGCTCTCGCCCGGGTGCTCCGAGAAACAGTTCAGGTTCAGGCAGTCGTTCCAGTCGGCGCGGCCAATGAGCGGCAGGCCGTGGGGGCCAAGGTGGGTGACGGTAAAGTTGAAGCTGCGGCGCAGATGCTCCATCAGGCTCTGTGCCTTGCTGGCATCATTATCAAAGGGCACCTGCTCGTCCAGAATAGACCAGTCGCCGGTCTCGCGCAGATAGGCGGCAGTGCCGGCAATGAGCCACAGCGGGTCATCGTTGAAGCCGGTGCCGATATCGCGGTTGCCTTTCTTGGTCAGGGGCTGGTACTGGTGGTAGGCGCTGCCATCCTCAAACTGGGTGGCGGCGATATCCAGAATGCGCTCCCGTGCGCGGGACGGGATGATGTGTACAAAGCCCAGCAGATCCTGACAGCTGTCGCGGAAGCCCATGCCGCGGCCGGTCCCGCTTTCAAAGTAGCTGGCCGAGCGGCTCATATTGAAGGTGACCATGCACTGATACTGGTGCCAGATGTTCACCATACGGTCCAGCTTTTCCTCGCCGGATTCCAGATGGTAGGTGGAGAGCAGAGCTTCCCAGTGGTCGGCCAGCGCCTTGCGGGCCGCGTCCACCTGTGCATCGGTGGCATAGCGTGCGATCATGGCATGGGCACGCTCCTTGTTGATGACACCGGGAGCCGTGAACTTTTCGTCCTGTGGGTTCTCGATGTAGCCCAGACCGAAGAGGATCTTCTTTTCCTCACCCGGTGCAAGGGTGACATGGATGTGCAGCGCGCCCACCGGTGCCCAGCCGTGGGCGATGCTGCCGGAGCAGTGCCCGGCGCGGACGGCCTGCGGGTCTGCAGGGCCGCCATACACACCGCAGAAGGCATCGCGGGTGGTATCAAAGCTGGTAACGGGCGTATTGCTCCAGAATACTGCATAGTGATTGCGGCGCTCACGGTATTCCGTCTTATGGTAGATGATGGCCGGCTCCACCTCCACCTCGCCGGTGGAGAAGTTGCGCTGGAAGTTGGAGCTGTCGTCAATGGCATCCCACAGGCAGAACTCCACATAGCTGAACACATCCAGCTCTTTTATGGCATCCGTCTTATTTTTCAAAGTCAGGCGGTCCAGCTCACAGGCATCGCCGGTGGGCACGAACAGCTCCTGCGCAGCGGAAACACCGTTCTTCTCACCCTCCAGAATGGTATAGCCCAGACCGTGGCGGCAGGCGTAGCTGTCCAGCTCTGTCTTGGTGGGCTGCCAGCCGGGGTTCCAGACGGTATCGCCATCCTTGATGTAAATGTGGTGGCCGTCCATGTCCAGCGGGGAGCTGTTGTAGCGGTAGCGGGTCAGGCGGCGCATCCGGGCGTCGCGGTAAAAGCTGTAGCCGCCCGCCGTATTTGAGACAAGACTGAAGAAATCCTCGCTGCCAAGGTAGTTGATCCAGGGCAGAGGCGTGCGCGGGGTGGTGATGACATATTCTTTGCGTGCGTCATCAAAATGGCCGAATTTCATAAATGCTTCCTCCTTATCAGCTGCCGGCAGCCCCGGCGGCATCGCTTTTGCGAAAACGATTAAGGCGGACGATCAAAGCATTCTCTTTGCTTCTAGCATAGCCCAAGCAGGCCAAAAAAGCAAGAGGATTTTCTAAAAAAATTCTGAAAATATCTTTCATAAATACGCATGTTTCCATGATTTTCAGAAAATTTATTTCAAGCACGCTTTTTGTGCTTCCTGTAAGCGAAAACGCTGAAACACAATTTATAGGTAATATTATATACGGCGAAAATCGTAACGAAACCGCAACGAAAATCTTTTGATTTTAACCGAAATGTAACGAAACCCATCCAAGATGCACAATTTCGGTTCTTCAGAAACGAACAAAACGCCAAAATTGAGCCAAAAGCAATGAAAGTTATTCTTTTGAGCTTGATTTTTCGTACAAAATACGCTATCATGAAATTGCGAAAACGATTAAGGACTTGACGGAGAACATCCCCCCGTAAAACGTTCTTCGGAAGGAGGCAAACGAGCGATGCCGTCCCTGAAAGATCTGGCAAAGGAATGCGGCGTATCGGTGGCAACGGTCAGCAAGGCGCTGAACGACCAGCCAGATATCTCGCCTGCCACACGAGAACGGGTGCGGGCCGCAGCGCACCGTATGGGCTACCTGCCCAATGCTGCCGCCCGTTCCTTGAAAACAAACCGTACTTACAATCTGGGCGTTCTGTTCGTGGATGAACGGCAGAGCGGTCTGACCCACGAATACTTTTCCGCCGTACTGGACAGCTTCAAGGTGGAAGCCGAGAAACACGGCTACGACATCACCTTTATCAACCACAATATCAGCGGCAAGAGCATGAGCTACCTTGAGCACTGCCGCTACCGCAATGTGGACGGCGTGGTGATCGCCTGCGTGAACTTCTACGAGCCGCAGGTGGTGGAGCTGGTGAACAGCGAGGTGCCGGTGGTCACGATCGATCATGTGTTCAATAACCGCATGGCGATCCTCTCGGATAACGTTTTCGGCCTGAAGGCACTGGTGCGGCAGGCATGGGCCTGCGGCCACCGCCGCATCGCCTTTATCCACGGCGAAAAAACCGCCGTTACCGAGAACCGCGTTGCAGGTTTCTATCAGGCCTGCGAAGAGCTTGGCCTGAAGATCCCGGAAGCTTATGTGCGGGAGGGCATCTACCATGATGCCGACCGCTGTGCCGCCGAGACCAAAGCGCTACTGGAGCTTCCGCAGCCGCCCACCTGCATCATCTTCCCGGACGATTTCTCCGCGCTGGGCGGCTACAACGCCATCAGCGAAGCGGGCCTTTCGATCCCCGAGGACATCTCGGTGATGGGCTACGACGGCATCTACCTTTCCCGGGTGGTCAAGCCTCAGCTGGTGACTTACCAGCAGAACACCGCCGCGCTGGGCCGCACGGCTGCCGACAAGCTCATTGAGCTGATCGAGCATCCAAGAGTGACCCTGCCCGAACAGATCCGCGTTTCCGGCAAATTGCTGGACGGCGGGTCGGTCAGCATTCTTTAATATGTCTCTAAAGGCTCTTGCTACGGAACCTTTTATGAAGAACACTTTTGTAAATAATGGAAAACCATGAAGGAGGTTTACCCTTATGAAAAAGATCTCTCGCCGTAATTTCCTGCTCGCTTCCGGTGCCGTGACCATTGGTGCAGCTCTGGCTGCCTGTGGTGGTTCTTCTTCCACCAGCACCGCTTCTTCTGCTCCGGCTTCCTCTGCTGCTTCCGCTGCTCCCGCAGCACAGGGCAAGGTGCTGAACATCTGGTGCTGGAATGATGAGTTCCAGAGCCGCTTCAACGACTACTATCCGGAAGTTTCCGAGATCGCAGCCGACAAGTCCACCACCACCCTGAAGGATGGCACCGTTGTGAAGTGGACCATCAATGCCAACGAGAACAACAACTATCAGAACAAGCTGGACGAAGCCCTGCTGAGTCAGGACAGCGCTGCTGATGACGACAAGATCGACATCTTCCTGATCGAGGCTGACTATGCTCTGAAGTATGTGGATTCCGATTACGTTCTGGATGTCAAGGCAGACATCGGCCTGACCGACGACGATCTGGCTGGCCAGTACCAGTACACCAAGGACATCGTTAGTGTGGACGGCAGCCAGCGCGGCACCACCTGGCAGGCAACTCCCGGTCTGTTTGCATACCGCCGCAGCATTGCCAAGGATGTTCTTGGCACCGATGATCCCGCCGAAGTGCAGACCTACCTGTCCGACTGGGATAAGTTCAATGATGTAGCTGCACAGGCAGCCGCCAAGGGCTACAAGATGCTGTCCGGCTTTGATGATGCATACCGCACCTTCTCCAACAACGTGGCAGCTCCGTGGGTCACCGGCACTACCGTTACCGTTGATGAGAACATTATGAAGTGGGTCGATCAGACCAAGGAGTACACCGATAAGGGCTATAACAACAAGTCCAGCCTGTGGGACAGCCAGTGGGCAGCCGATCAGGGTCCCACCGGTAAGGTGTTCGGCTTCTTCTACTCCACTTGGGGCATCAACTTCACCCTGCTGGGCAACTCTCTGGAGACTCCTGTCGCTGAGGGCGGCAAGGAAGAAGTTGGCAACGGTATCTACGGCGATTACGCTGTGTGCGAAGGCCCTCAGCCCTACTACTGGGGCGGCACCTGGATCTGCGGCGCAGCCGGCAGCGACAACATCGAGACCATTAAGGATATTATGCAGAAGCTGACCTGCGATGAAGCCATCATGAAGCAGATCACCATGGATACGCAGGACTACACCAACAACGAGAAGGCTATGAACGAGATCGCAAACAGCGATTACAGCTCCGCTTTCCTGGGTGGCCAGAACCACATCGCTCTGTTTGCAGAGGCTGCAGCCAAGATCGATATGTCCAACGCCGGTCCGTACGATCAGGGCCTGAATGAGAGCTTCCAGAATGCATTCAAGGATTACTTTACCGGCAACGTGGACGAAGATACCGCAAAGGCAAACTTCGAGACCGCTATCAAGGAGAAGTATCCTGAGCTGACCGACGTGGTGTGGCCCGCATAATAGCAGCCGACCCTAAAACGGAAAAGTGAATACGCAGGGGCGGGCCGGACGCTGTTCCCGCCCGCCCCTGTTCTTTCCGCAAATTTATCAGGAGGCGATCCTATGGGAGAAAAGAAAAAGAAAGGGTCGATCAGCTACGCGAAATGGGGCTACATCTTCATTGCGCCGTTCTTCATCATCTTCGCGGTATTCCAGCTGATCCCTCTGGCATCCACCATTTACTACAGCTTTTTTGAATATTACCGCAGCGGCCTGAAGATCATTGGCCCGAACTTTGTGGGCCTGAAAAACTACATTACCCTGTTCGCCACCGATCTGCCCAAGTACTTTGGCAACACGCTGATCCTGTGGATCATCGGCTTTATCCCGCAGATCGCCATTTCCCTGTTGCTGGCAGCATGGTTCACCGATCTGCGCCTGAAGTTGAAGGGCCAGACCTTCTTCAAGACGGTCATCTACATGCCCAACCTGATCATGGCCTCCGCCTTTGCAATGCTGTTCTTCGCGCTGTTCTCGGACAACGGCCCGGTGAACGCCGTGCTGCAGAGCATGGGCTGGATCGATGCACCCATCAGCTTTTTGAACACCGTGTGGGGCAACCGCGGGCTGATCGGCCTGATGAACTTCCTGATGTGGTTCGGCAACACCACCATCATGCTGATGGCCGCCATCATGGGTGTGGACCCCACCCTGTATGAGGCAGCCGAGCTGGATGGCTGCACCCCGAACCAGATGTTCTGGAAGATCACCATTCCCCTCATCCGGCCCATCCTCGTGTATGTGATGATCACCTCGATGATCGGCGGTCTGCAGATGTTTGACGTGCCGCAGATCCTGACCAACGGCAAGGGCGGCCCGGACCGCACTTCCACCACCATGATCATGTACCTGAACAACCATCTGTTCAGCAAGAACTATGGCATGGCCGGTGCCGTCTCGGTGGTGCTGTTCCTCGTCTGCGCGGTGCTCTGCGTGGTGGTCTATTTCTCCCTCACCAAGGAGGATGACGGTCTGACCAAAGCCCAGCGCAAACAGCTCAAGCAAGCCCAAAAGGCAGCGAAAGGAGGAAAGTGAATATGGCACACACTCCACGGAATGAATCCGAAAAAGCCACCCTTGCGGCACGCCGCGCGTGGTGTTACCTGGTATTAGTCTTCTTCAGCTTCCTGTGCCTGTTCTTCTTCTACATTCTGGTCATCAACTCCACCCGTACCCACTTCGAGATCCAGAAAGGCTTCTCCCTGCTGCCGGGCAAATCGCTGGTGACGAACTTTAAAAACGTGCTGGCCGATGCCAACATCCCGGTGTTGACGGGTATCCGCAACAGCCTCATCGTTTCGGCCTGCTCGGCGGCCCTCAGCGTCTACTTTTCGGCCCTGACGGCCTACGGCATCTACGCCTACAACTTCAAATTCAAGAAAGCGGCGTTCGCCATCATCCTGCTCATCATGACCATGCCGACGCAGGTGTCGGCGCTGGGCTTCCTCCAGCTCATCACCAAGATGGGGTTGAAGAACAGCTTCATTCCGCTGATCGTGCCCAGCATTGCGGCCCCGGCAGTCTTTTTCTTCATGAAGCAGTATCTGGACGCCAGCCTCCCCATGGAGATCGTGGAAGCCGCCCGCATAGACGGTGCGGGCGAGTTCTACACTTTTAACAAGATCGTGCTCCCCATCATGAAGCCCGCTCTGGCAGTGCAGGCCATCTTCTCGTTCGTGGCCAGCTGGAACAACTACTTTATCCCCGCTCTGGTGCTGGACAGCGCCGATAAAAAGACCCTGCCCATCCTCATTGCACAGCTCCGCAGTGCTGATTTCCTCAAGTTTGATATGGGCAAGGTGTATATGATGGTGGCCATCGCCATCCTGCCCGTCATCATCGTCTATCTGCTGCTCTCCAAGTTCATCGTCCGCGGTGTGGCTTTGGGAGGAGTGAAAGGCTAAAATTGTGACCGCGGCCAGTGGCCGAAACAGGGAACCATTTTTGGCGCCGCGGTCTGCAAGACGCAAGGCCCGCACCAAGGGCCGAAGCGGATGCAGGGCACCGCAAGAGGGGAAAACCAGATCCTTTGGTTCTCCTGATATCATCACAACAAAGAACCCCCTCCACAGGGCAAACCTGCGGAGGGGGTTCTCTATCTTAATACAAAATCAAATGGACTCAGCGGCCGATGAGGAGGTCGCGGCGGCTGCGGCCCTTGACGGTGAGACAGGCGCGGGAACCGATGTGGCGGAGCACCACCTTGTCATTGGCGCTGTAGCCATCGCACAGCAGGCTCAGGTTGAGGGTGGTGGAGGTCTTGTTGGTCTGCAGCACCACGGTGCTCACACCATCGTTCATCAGGGTCTGCAGGTCCAGGATGGTGGCGCGGAATGTGGCCACATTCTCGGGAAAGTCCAGCGTCAGCACACTGCCCTCCTGCCGGGCGGTGTAGAGCACCTGCTTGCCCAGCAGGCCCTTGACGGTGTAGTGGGCCTGCGCCTTTTCCACCTGCGTGTCCGAGGGCAGGGGAGTGTCCAGGTCACCGGCAGAGATCAGCATGATGTTGCCCTGAATGGGGTTGCCCTCCGGGGCGGCATAGCCGCCGTAGTTGGGGTCCACCTCGCCCACAGCGACATCCGCGCTGTGGAGGGCAATATCGCCCTGTACCATGACTTCCTGCGGGGGCGTGTAACCGGCGACGACACCATCGTCCTCAGCAGCGAAAGCACCGGTGGCCAGGGTGGCGGCGGTGGCCAGCACCAGGGCGGCGGCAGCGGTCTTGCGGGCAAACTTCTTGTTCAGCAGTCTCATAGGAATTTCCTCCTGTTTTTGTTTCAAGTAGCAGTGAGTGGGGCGTTGAAAGCGGAGTTGGGGGACTGCGCTTTTTGGTGCTGCAAAGGCATCCCAAAATCGCCCCGTCTGTACTGAATACGAATCAGGCGGTGAGATTATTGCGGAAAATTATTCTTTTATTTTTCTTCGGCGGGAGCAGCGGATTCGTCCTCCCGGTTGAGGATGTTCATGAACTCCTCGCCGGTGATGGTCTCTTTTTCGTAGAGGTACTTTGCCAGCTCATCCAGCTTGGCTCGGTTGTCGGTCAGAATCCGGATCGCCTTGGCGTGTTCTGCTTTGACCAGCTCCACCACTTTCTGGTCGATCTCCCGCTGGGTCTGGGCCGAGCATGCCAGCGAGGAATCGCCGCCCAGATACTGATTGGTAACGGTCTCCAGAGCTACCATGTCAAAGTCCTTGCTCATGCCGTAGCGGGTGATCATGGCACGGGCCAGCTTGGTGGCCTGCTCGATATCGTTGGAAGCACCGGTGGTGACGGAACCGAAGACCACTTCCTCGGCAGCGCGGCCGCCGGTGAGGGTGGCGATCTTGTTTTCCAGCTCCTCTTTGCTCATGAGATAATGGTTGCCCTCATCCACCTGCATGGTGTAGCCCAGCGCACCCGAGGTGCGGGGGATAATGGTGATCTTCTGCACCGGGGCGGAGTGGTTCTGCAGGGCTGCCACCAGGGCATGGCCGATCTCGTGGTAAGCCACGATGCACTTTTCGTGGTCGGTGAGGATGGAATTCTTCTTCTGATAGCCGGCAATGACCACCTCGATGCTCTCTTCCAGGTCGGCCTCGGTCACGCTCTTGCGGCCCGCGCGGACCGCCCGCAGGGCAGCTTCGTTGACGATGTTGGCCAGCTCCGCGCCGGAAGCGCCGGAGGCCATCCGGGCCACGGTGTTGAAATCCACGCCCGGGGCCAGTGCGATCTTTTTGGCGTGGACTTTCAGGATCTCCTCGCGGCCCTTGAGGTCGGGCAGCTCCACGGGAACCCGGCGGTCAAAGCGGCCGGGGCGGGTGAGGGCCGGGTCCAGAGACTCCGGGCGGTTGGTGGCGGCCAGAATGATGACGCCGTTGTTGTTCTCAAAGCCATCCATCTCGGTCAGCAGCTGGTTCAGGGTCTGCTCCCGCTCGTCGTTGCCGCCGTACTGGCCGCTGTTGCGCTTCTGGCCAATGGCGTCGATCTCATCAATGAAGACGATGCAGGGGGCTTTCTCCTTGGCCTGCTTGAACAGGTCACGGACTTTGGAAGCGCCCATGCCCACGAACATTTCCACGAAGTCGGAGCCGGAGATGGAGAAGAACGGCACGTTGGATTCACCAGCCACAGCCTTGGCCAGCATGGTCTTGCCGGTGCCCGGAGGGCCCACCAACAGGATGCCCTTGGGCATGGAAGCGCCGATCTCCTTATACTTGCTGGGGTCGTGCAGGTAATCCACGATCTCCTGCAGGTTCTCTTTGGCTTCGTCTTCGCCCGCCACATCGGCAAAGCGGATGCCGTGGGTGGATTGGACGTAGACTTTGGCGTTGGATTTGCCCACGCCGCCAAACATCATGGAGCCCGCGCCGCCGCCCGCCTTATCCATCAGCTTTTTGTTCATGTAGTTGCCCAGTGCCACAAAGATGACGATGGGCAGCACGAAGCTGGCGAGGAAGCTCAGCAGGGGAGAGGCCTGCTCCACGATCTCGCTGGAGAACTGGGCCCCGGCGTCGTACAGGCGCTCGGTGAGGTTGGGGTCACTCATAAGGCCGGTCTTATACACCTGCGTGTTCTCTTTATCGGTAAATAAGATCTGATTGGATTCAATGTCCACCCGGCCGATGTTTTTTTCTTCTGTCATGGACATGAAAGTGCCGTAGTCCACTTCTTTGATCTGCCGCTCACTTGCCCACGGCATGATGACAAAGTTGAGGACCAGCAGGAGCACCAGCACGATGGCGTAGTAGATGGCCAATGGCTTTTTGGGTGTCTTGACTTCTTTCATCTTGATTCCTCCCTCGGTTTGGATCTGTAAATATCATAGCACAGCCCCAATCAAGGTGACAGGGGTTTGAGGGCATGTTTCCAAAAACTTAGCAGAAACTTCATAAATCAATTCTGCAAAATTGTGCCTCATGATTTGTGAATTTGTTTCATCTTGACTATGAAGCAAACTGCTTGACAGACCCCGGAAAGGATGTTAAACTAAGCTCACTTTGAATCAAGCGCAAATGCGTTGACGGGGAAAAAACGATTTTCTTCTGCGTGCAGAGAGCTGCCGGGCGGTGCAAGGCAGTGCGGAGGGTTTCGGTTACTGGCCCCTGAGCGGCAGGGCTGAAACAGACAGTAGGCCCTGACGGATGCCCACCGTTACGCGGGCAGCGATTCGCCCCCAAAAGCCGATCGTGTCGAGTGGCTGTGTTGTGCAACACGGCAAAGAGAGTGGTACCACGGGTGCCCTGTAACAGAATTTACAGGCTCTCGTCTCTCAAGGGCTTCGTCCTTTGAGAGGCGGGAGCCTTTTCGTTTCCTCTCGTTGGCTCCCCTGATCGGGGAGCTGGACGTGCCAGAGCGCGGACGGAGAGGTTTTGTTGGAAATAAAAAGAGTGTGTAAGAAAGATCAGGAGGACAAAAACATGATGGACGCTACCAAGTACGCACCGGGTTATTACCCGGTCCCTGCCGGGTATGACAGCTGGGTCAAGAAAGACCACATTGAAAAGGCACCGGCCTGGTGCAGCGTGGACCTGCGCGACGGCAACCAGGCGTTGATCGTGCCCATGAGCCTGGAGGAAAAGCTGGAGTTCTTCCAGATGCTGGTCAAGATCGGTTTTAAAGAGATCGAAGTCGGCTTCCCCGCTGCCAGCGATACCGAGTATGAGTTCCTGCGGACCCTGATCGAGAAGAACATGATCCCCGAGGATGTCACGGTGCAGGTGCTGACCCAGTGCCGCGACCACATCATCCGCAAGACCTTTGAGGCTGTCAAGGGTGCCCCCCGGGCCGTCATCCACTTCTATAATTCCACCTCCGTGGCGCAGCGGGAGCAGGTGTTCCACAAGAGCAAGGAGGAGATCAAGAAGATCGCCACCGACGGTGCCAAGCTGGTCAAGCAGCTCAGCCAGGAGTACGAGGGCAACTTCCTCTTCGAGTACAGCCCTGAGAGCTTCACCGGCACCGAGGTGGATTACGCTGTGGAGGTCTGCAACGCCGTGCTGGACATCATGGAGCCCACGCCCGACCGCCCCATGATCATCAACCTGCCCGTCACCGTTGAGATGAGTATGCCCCATGTTTACGCAAATCAGATCGAGTATTGCGATAAACACCTCTCTCACCGCGACAGCGTCATCATCTCCACCCACCCCCACAATGACCGCGGCACCGGCGTGGCCTGCGCTGAGCTGGCGGTGCTGGCAGGTGCCCAGCGCGTGGAGTGCTGCCTGTTCGGCAATGGCGAGCGCACCGGCAACGTGGATGCCGTGACCCTGGCCATGAACCTGTACAGCCATGGTGTGGACCCCAAGCTGGACTTCTCCAACATGCCAGAGATCTGCGACACTTATGAGCGCATGACCCGGATGCATATTTATGAGCGAACCCCCTACGCCGGTCAGCTGGTGTTTGCGGCGTTTTCCGGCAGCCACCAGGACGCCATCGCCAAGGGCATGGCTTACCGCAAAGAGCGCGGCGAGCACCGCTGGACCTGCCCCTATATCCCCATCGACCCCCACGATATTGGCCGTACCTATGACGCCGACGTCATCCGGATCAACAGCCAGAGCGGCAAGGGCGGCATCGGCTTTGTGCTGGAGCAGAACTACG